>Ga0123357_10013934_pt1 | contig 10467 bp, 4 predicted proteins | sample TergutEmb28metaG_FD_89873 | JGI IMG/M metagenome (GOLD analysis project Ga0123357, IMG submission 89873) | Embiratermes neotenicus P4 segment gut microbial communities from Petit-Saut dam, French Guiana - Emb289 P4 | ecosystem: Host-associated > Arthropoda: Insects > Digestive system > Gut ...
ACACATTCCCACACAACATGATATGCTGCCACAACACCTCGTTTGCAAATACGAATTGAATTGTGAATACTGTAATATAACTTTAGCAAGGAACAAAGCTCCCTGATGATGATCTGACAAGATAGAAATATGTCGGAGTGTTTTAAAGTGTTTTAAAGTGTTTAAAAGTGTTTTATGTGAAATTATATGTGCATTCGTTGGTTGATATGTTGAAGTGATTAACTTAGATGGCTTATATAAATACCATATTATTTCGTTATGATCATGTACATCATGTACATCATATAATCTACTGGTCGTGTGATGAGTGTGCAGTTATTATCGCAGATTACTTCTTGTCATTTATTTTTTCCCTTAAATTACGTAATAAATGACAGAAATAAAAGGTATTTATGCCCGAATTCTACACGGAAAAAAAAATTTTCCTGTTCGGAAAAACCCTGTTGTGACACAGACAAGCCCTACTTGCAGAACGACCAAAGTATTGTGTAGTACGTACGAATATTTACTTCTTACGTAAGTCACAAAATATCTGTTCTGCTTATAGGTCTATTGATGTTAAAGAATTCCGCCCGTTTTGGCAGGTTTATTTCTTTCTTTTGGCTCCTCCTTTTCTTCCTTTCCACTAATATTTCCTCACGATATTTTTTACTTATTCTGTGAACGGATAAGACGTGACGCACTAAGTAGTACACCGACATCGACAATTTTCAAGTGATACATCCCAATTGTGTTGAATATAAGCCACAATTTTACAATTGTACACTCCACCTGTACAATTGTACAATCCACCTGTTCAAAGGTCAGCCTGAAGATGGCCCTACAATTGGGCCGAAACAAGTAGCTGGAATTATAATCTAATATAAACTAATAAAATATAAAGTTGTGTATGACTGTAATATATATATATATATATTATATTATATTTAGACATCAACAATGTTTCTTCTCACGTCAGATGTAAAAAGCAAAATACGGGAGGAAAACTGCGGACACAGTATTAAATGTTTCATGCAGAGTCTTTTACCTAAACTTTGTGCCTTTCTTTTCCTTGTAGTAAATTTATATCCCCATTAATTTTCTCTTTACATTCACGATTCTAAAGTTACCTACTAACAGAAATGGGTTATTATGTTCAACAGGTTCTGTTTTAAACACATTTTAATGCAGTAGGATAGAAATATAGATATTTAAGTAACTTACACCATCACAGCGTTGCATCAGAATTTTGTAGCAAAGCTATAAATGCATGAACTGTGGGCTAATTTAAAAATAAAATATAATTTTGCAAAAAATGAATATTTTCGGATCCCTTGATGTTACATTATAAGATATCCCTAGTCAACACTGTTTTGTTATCTTGTTCCATGTGTTCTTATGCTTTATTGCACTTTAATATTATCTAGTTTATTGAAAACAAACTTATTCTGAGTCTTTGATGTGTATTGGACCGTTCATCATCTTGATAACTGGAGAATAAAGTCCAACTAGATGCCACTTATTACTTTATTATGCTTATGTTAGGCTCAACATATTTCGGGCACCATTATGGCTGAGGGTCCGGACCGAATGCTATGTTACAGCCTTCGGTCCGGACACTCATCCATCCTGCCTGCACTTAACATCCAACCAGCAGCAACTCGAGAACCAGACGGCCTATGTGGTAATCAACGCTATAGTCGTGAGCTCCTGATGATGGGCATAATGGTGCCCGAAACATGTTGAGCCTAACATAAGCATAATAAAGTAATAAGTGGCATCTAGTTGGATTTTATTCTTCAGTTATTCTGAGTCATCGCGTTGTGTATAATTTTCATGTTAAATGAGAATAAAACACACAAAGCAAACACAACTGTATTTTAAAACGAATATCACTTTATACAAGTACAGCCACACGTTTCGATTCACAATGAATTATCATCAGGCATTCGTACAAAGTTTGATAGCCATCTCGTTGTGTTGTAGTACTAACTAAAATGTCGTTCAGGCAAAACACAACAATATATTCAATAATGTGAAGGTTGCTACATGTCTGGAATTCTACACAGCAAATGTAAGCAATATAAGATCCCATACTGTAAGCACTGAACATGTCTTATTCATGTACTGAAATGTCTGCGTGATGGTGTTTTCTTGTAACCGAAACGTGTAGCGGCTTTACTTTATTGAATATATTGCTGTGTTTTGACTGAAAGATAATTTGGTTAATACGTACGAAGTCTTTAAATCATAAAGCAGCTCTTCAAGCTCGTAGCACTAAACTTCAGTGAGATCGCAATAAATCTATTTTTTAAAAAATATCAAAAGTTGATATTATTCTGTAGCATATGTGAATTTTTCTTAAATCATCTTCCATTTGTTGTGCCTGGATGAAATATATTATTATTATTATTATTATTAAAACTAAGTTCCTTGATCGATAAGGGCAATTCGCTGTCTGCACGTGACTGTGTAAAGCGAAACCTTGAACGGGCATTAATTTATTAACATGGCAATTATTGAGAGGTTTAATAATAAATTTTACCATAAATCAGACCTTACCAACACACGACTCTTTTTTTTTCTCTCTCTCTCTGTCATGACGCTGTTTGTTTAGGTCTACCGCTCTTTACTAATCACACAGACCTAAACATGATTAAGATTACAGGATAATTTGAATAATTTTGGGACTAGGAAGTCAATGTTAAATGTAAATATCATGGGACCAACCTAACAACCTGGAACAAGGATTGCGTCGTAGATATACTGAATATTCCACAGTCTAGACAACATTCGAATTGTGGGTTCAATTCCTGGTTAGATCAAGATTTTGTTTTTTGTCCACCTTCTCTGACTCCTCCCACCCCCCCACCCCACCCCCCACCCCAACCTCCCATATAACGAATATTTGAAGCTGTTTCTCTAGAAATAGCGTGGCAGTGTTATGCTGAACAGATACAATATATTGCCAAGGTTAAAACTGAGTGGAGCCGAACACCAATCCCCACGTGCCTTCGTTTTGTGTACTGGTATAAACTTACATTCATAAAAACAAATATTTTATTGATTGCGGCTCCAAAGAAACAAAAAGTACGAATGTTGTTACAGCATGTGCTTCACGTGTCATACCTATTTTTTATGATGGTAACACGTTCATCGGTTAAAACGAAAAATATCACGTGTCGACTGCCATTGTCAGTTGTTATTTTCAGACTTAAATTAATTAAATTTTAATTGAGACCACGTAATTAAAACACTTATTTTGAATTAATTGAATATTTGATGTCTCGCTTATGAAAGGTATAAAAGGCACTTCGATGCATGTGTGTCATCCCCTAGGACATAATTCCTCTATATGTGATATGTGACGTTAACCCTTATCCTGCTAACGTGGAGAATAGGGTGAGCTCCTAATAGTGTCAGCAAATGGCAGATGGGAATTAACTCGGCGTTTAAAGTGTTAATCATCAAAGAATGGTCATATATTACATACACATATATACCATAATAATAATAACAATATTTCTTTCATCGTAATATATTTTGCACAAAAACCATGACAGGTGGTGGGCAACACAAAGGTATCTGAATAAAGATCTTCAAAGCTAGTTAATTCTAAGCCCTTCCCTCATCGGGTTTAATTCGTTTTGAAAGCATGAATTTTAAAAACAGGGCATACAAATTTTCGGAAAAATCTAGCAGCCATCTTATAATTCTAGATGACACAAGGGTGAAGGAAGCAAGTTTTATCCCAAGGGCCTACAAATATTAGTTGCTGCAGTCAAAAACTTCCTTCGCCATGGCGGCATGGCGCCCGGGGTTTTCTGGACGCTGTTTTAGAGTGAAATTTATGTTGGGAATGAAAACCCAACCTACCAAGTTGGAATTGTCAAGTGATGTCACGGTATCAATGTGATTGGAAATGAGTAAAGAAATTTTTGCAATATTTGTGGGTCAGGAGTTCTATTTACTGTTTTTAAAAAAATGCAGTAGTACCGATATCGCTTTGTTCATTGAATTATAAATTTCTTAAACATCCTAACGGCATCAGACGGTCCTGAGGCGATCCAGTTTTGGTCACCATTAATAAAACTTCAACTTTCGATCGACAAATAATAGGCCAAGGGGCAATATGCCCTATTGTTGTTGGGGTAAACATTGTTGACCTTCATAATAAGATGCTGCCTTCATTTTTCTGGTATATTAATGACCGGATACTCTTGACAGTTTCAAACGTGTTTTGGTTTTCGCAGCAGTGTAAAATAACCACCAATACATCTGGAATTTGACGCCGCTTCACTTTTTATTTTGTTTCCGACCTTTCGAGACATGGCGGTGGTCTCGAAAGTTCGTAAATTAAACTTTCAGAACGCTGGGTCACATTTCAGTAGGACTAATACTTCAAATCGAAACATTTTTCGCTGTTCAACCCTTTGAAATCTGCAGGTCTCACCTCACATTGGACAAGCTCTGCGTCCATAATAGGAAGACCAAATATTTAATACTGTTTCGGGCAGTTACCGGTGTTTCTTTGAGGAAGGTACGACGTTCGTACTTTTATGTTTTGCTGACCGTGCATCCTTGTATACGACTCTGGGTAAATGACCAACTTGATACACAATTGCGTTATATAGTACGTTTATTATTATAACACACTACATGTTTCGAGCAACTCTGTGCTCATTATCAGGAGGCCAAATTGTATTAAAACAGCATCTGGTATAGTATTCTCTATATGTGACCGTCCAGTGTGCACCTGTGCAGCCTTCCAACGTGGCCAAGCTAGCTTGGTCACGTTGGAAGGAGGTAGCTGCACAAAAAATATGACCAGTATCGGAGGCTGTAGTTACAGTTTTGTGTACTTCTGATGATGAGTGTGGTTGACACACGAAACACGTAGAGTGAACTTGCAGAATAATAAATAGACTGCTTTGTGTTTCAACTAGTTGGACAATTATGAATATAGATCATCGATGCACGGAACCATAAATACAAAATTGTCTCTCGCGTGAGCCAGATAAACCCAATTTATAAATATGCATGTCGCTACTTTATATTCGGTAAACAAAATTTTTAATACCTATAAAATAGCACATGTAACTATGATCTCTTCATCCAAGATGAATTTCTACGCGTCCGAAAGGACATGCACAGTGTTACGTATATGAAGAAAAAAATTACGTAACTTCAAAGCCTCCAACACTGCCAGATAGAAAGAGTTTTTACGCGTGGGAATGGCAGCGCTTTTCCCAAGGGACAAATCCGACTCACCTGTGATGCGGTACAGTGTGACTCTTGGGGCTAAACCCACAGGAGCCACGGTAGTGCATGCATAATTCATAAGCTGAGACACAACATACAGTGTCAGCTGACCCGATAAAGACACCGACATCCCGGAGCTAGCCCCCAGTGTTAGTCAATAAAATACGTTCTGTTCTGTTAATAAAAACGTGATGCGTCTTTGCATATGTATATCAACTGCTACAGTTAATTAAATTGTCAACACTGCGACCACAACACAGCGCTTTGTGGTTGTTCTTGTTCTATCTACTTACTAAATCTCAGACATTGGCGTGCCTCTGGAGGCTAGATGCCGGCTTTTCATGACAGAGGCTTAGGTTTAATTCCAGTGTATTCCAAGTGGGATTTGTGGTCGTCAAAGTGATGGTGGTTACTTTTCCAGCAACTTCAATTATACCCTGCAAATTATCACAGTCTTAATGCCCCATATTCATCTGTGATCAGGGTCTGGTACAGTTACCTCATTTGAGGTCGTAGATTCTCGGAACTTATTCCATCTAAGTTCTTCCTGGATCCTATTCGAAATTAATTTAAATTTCATGACTAAATTGATGTTAAACACTTGTACTGCGACAGTAGTAACTGTTACACCACTGCATGCGTTAAAGTATCACTGAAGATCAGTCACTGAGCCTAGAAATATATATGTTCCTGTGACCGTGCATCGTGAGTAAAGCGTGAGGAAAGAAAACCAACAAGATGCAACAATATAGATGATCTATTGTCAATAGTGGATGTTGATTATTGACACTGTCTCAACATGTTTCGGGCATCTTTATGCCCATCTTCAGGAGAAAGGCCACATGTTACTGCATGTGGAGTGTATTTGCTGGTAGTGCTGGATGTGGCGGGTTGCGGTACTGTGGTGCTACGTTGAGGGTGTGAGCACTGTGAAGGTTGCTGCTCCAGCAGCAACCTTCACAGTGCCACTGCATGCTTCTCATGTAGCCCTCCCGACTTAAATTTATTAGTAACCAATTTCATATTTTGCATACATGTAAATTAACCAATGCCACCGGGTGACAACCCAATTGCAGTTAATAATAATAATTATTATTATTATTCAGATCTGCTTACTTTGCATGATTTCTCGCGTCTGCTGTGGTGTAACTGAGATCTTCTCTATTCTGGCAACATAAATAGCGTAGATCTGTAGTTACCGACTTTTCGGGACAACCTGTCGGTCCCATCCTTATTGATGACCCTTCAAGGTAGGACCTGTAGTTCATCCGAAACGTCGGTAACTACCAATCTATACTGCGCAACATCCCAGAAGATCGAGGATCTCACTTACTTTACTCTTTGATAGTGCGAAACCTGTTTTATTTGCATACGTAGGGCAGCTTGTCATCTCTTTGGTTCTGCTTCTTGAGCTGCTGATTTGTTATCGATACAATTGTCGCCTGTTCATCACAGACCCATTTACGGCCGTGTAATACGCTTGATGGATGTGTTCCAGCTGCTCCGTGTGACACAATATCTATTTATAAGTAATCCCGTTACGTATGTATCGCAGAATCTTCTGTTGTTTACGGACGAAGGCTGATAATACTCTTACTGTAATTACGACGTTCAATTTTGACCTGTCAATTGAAGAGGGAGTAATGGTCCGAAACATGCTTTAGAAAAAGGTGACGCAAGCCGTGCGATATAAATTGTAGACAGTCTAGTGTTTTATATCGCAGTGTGGCGTACTGACATGTATAAGTCAGGTAGATTTAGTTTTGGGGGGAGAAAATTGTTTCCTCCGTCTTCATGGTAGAATAATTAGAATTATTCTTTATTCGACACTGATGATGGGGGCAGCAGGTTGTCTTCGAAACGCAAGCAAATTTACACCAGATTTCAGGGAACTATATCGTTCGTTGTTATTGTGGAAACCTCAAATTTCCCATAGTTTATTTTTGTCTGTTTCTTTTCAAAAATTAAAAGAAATTATACAGTTGCTCTTGAATTAATCTGGATAGGGCGAAGTTTGGGGACCGCGGGTTCATAGTGGTTGAGGAGCTGTGCTACAAATCGGTAGGTCGCTGGTTCGATCCCAACTGGTGTCAGTGGAATTTTCATTGATTTAAAATCCCTCCGATCACACTATGGCTCTGGGGTCGACTCAGCCTCTAACAAAAATGAGTGCCAGGAGTATTTCCTGGGAGTAAAGACGGCCGGTGCGTAAGGCTGACAACCTACCACCATCCTGTGATGTCACGAAATCTGGGAACCTTAAGTTCTTGGAACCCTCTGGGCCTCTCCAGGCCTGTAACGGGACTGTTTTACCTTTACCTTTACCTTTACGGGCGAATATTATTACTTCGAGTCTTCGAAACTCTGATTCTTAACACCGCAGTTTCTTTGTTGTTTACACAGATACGACGGTAAAATTTTTTTTTTTTAATTCGCTCTCAGTTTTAATGACATTTCATATCCTTCGCCCAAAGATATCCCCACTTCTGTATAGAGTTCATAAGGCTTCCACGATATGTAACAAGGCCTGGGTATGAAGGCTTCTTGTTTCTTGTGTCCTTTCTCGGTAGGTATACTTATTTCCAGAGCCTGGTTGTCTCAGCCTGCTACGTGGCAGATGGCGATCCGCCATGTGCAGCACTTCGTCTGTTACACGTAAATGCCCAGGGAGGCTACGAAGTAGATCCAGCCTTCTATACACTGGGTGGCGGTGACAGGATCCCTCAGGGAAAAGCATCCGGAGCTAGTGCCTGAGCAACCATTTATTAAAGCTGCTGATTGTAAGAATATGTACAGCCGTCCTTTAGGCTTTCATGCCATGAAGATTCAACGCAAGGAAAATTTTGCGTAATACCTTCGGGCTACTTTCTTCAGGCAGGATGTGCTTGACATGATATTCGAAAAGCATAAACAGCTTTATTAGATCCTATTAGAGCATTTAGAATGTACGTGTATATGCTATAGTCTACAGCTTGATGTGTTTCACAAGAGAACCTGATTTATGCTCCATCAAAACGCACAACATAATCATATTCTGAAATCTACAGAAAAGGATTTATGCCCAAAATTAGTCTCTGCGAGTCTACATTCACAAAGTGTCTATGATTTGATCCCTTCAGAGATGAATCCATAACTTCTAGACCCAGCAATTATTACATGGGAAAATTAATAATGCTTTAAGAATTCATATAATTGGAACGAAAATGCAAGCACAAAAGGTTGAACACATTCTTACTATGGCACTGTAATAATCTACTTCAATAAAAGTTTTGACTCAGAAGTGTAAAAATTAGAATATTCCGCAAGTTAGCAAAAACCTCAGTGCCTTTGTTTTATGGCATAAGGTTTATCTGCAATCTGAGTTCAGTATGTGAGCCATACCTTTCCCGTAGCAGCAGAAAAAGCACCAGTTTTTCAGTATCTTTTTTTTTAACGAATTAATTTTCGTACCTAGGAATATTTGTTTCAAGCGAACAGATGAATACGTATGCAGATTTGGCTGACCAATAACCTAGTCTGGAATTTCGCTCTACTTCGTTAGTCACCGATAATTTTTAGCGCGTTAGAAAGTACATTAAAACCCACAACGAATTAATGGAAAATCATCATGATTAATTATGCTGAGGGACCTATAGTAAGAGGTTTATAAGAAAAGGTTTTAAGATGATCTGGTCTTGTGGCAACCAAGGGAAATTAAGTAATTAAATTAAATAATTTCTATATGGAGATGAAACTAACAAATGCATACAAATATTTAAGGCTATCTGATATTGCATTAGACACACAGTAAATCTCGGAAATGTACACGATTCAGCCACAACTGTGGGGATCCGTACAAAGAGCATTACAAACACTTCAAGAACCATTCACAAATGTAAAATACTAAGTTTCAAATGTGTGGTTTAAAATGTATATTAATGTATAAAATGCAGATACAATTTATGTGCTAATTCAAGTCGGTAACAAACGCCCTTCGTAAGAAAACTCCCTGACGATGGCAACAAGTGTGGCCGAAACATGAAAATGTAGGAGAAATATATGATATGATATAATATAATATAATAATATCATATCATATCATATCATATCATACACCGTGCATCATGCATCATAGATCATAGATCGTATATCATAGATCATAGGTCATAGATCATAGATCATGTATCATATATCATATATCATATATCATACGATACGATATATGATATATATATGAAATGTGATATGATATGATATAATATAATTTGGGACTTGAAATTTATTTGCATTTGTTTGTTCCGTTTTCGTATTGAATCAGCTGAATGCATGCTCATGGATTGTTCAAAAGTGATACGCACATAATTTTTCTTGTCAAGTGTCGGATTTCTGCGACAATGGACAATGATTTAATTCGCTATAATGTAGTAACTCTCGTAATACCTCTAGACCGATTACACGAAGAGTTCGCTGAAAATGGAAGTGAAGAATGTCTAAAGAGTAGAATGTGGCATTCTATCACAAATATAATGCTCAGGGATTTGACACGTATCAAGCAACATGTTTCGGCGTACAGCCCTCTAACCTTTCTTTATATCACATCAGATGTCCTGTATGAATATTTAGTAACTTCTTAATAGGAAACCCATCAGGGTGTTTAGGCGTAAACGTTTTGGTAACAAATTTGAAGCATCTTCACTTGAATGAGTAGACTAAAGGTTTTTCCCCTGAGTCTTTCAGACAACAATAAAATGGCGTTCCATATTTTTTTCATTTCACGGAGAGGGATTATGTGCGTTTTATTACTGTAGTTTACGTGGCACAGGCTGTTGTCATTATGCAACACGCTTTGATTACTTTGTTTCGTGAGTTCTCTTTGTCACGTGGGTCAACATGAAGCTCCATTAGGCAACTCATTTCTCTTCAGATCGTGATACGACTTAACAGAATTTGTTGACTGTTTCACGCACATTTAAAACGGGAACCAGATACGTGTCACGTGACTTGAAAGCTTTTAGGTGTTACGTGCGTGAAGTATAGGGTTCCTATCCTGCTTGGAGTACGGAGGTTCTCTGTTGAGTTCTCTGATATCACGCCTTGTTCTAAAAGGGCGCCGCGACTTGACTTTTTTAACCTTTACAGCCCTTGCGTCCTACCGTCTAGGACGCTAACCTCCAAACGTTGCATTTAATGTATTTATTCAACAAATATAACAAATATAGTTACTGAATATTTTAAACATGGTATATA
>Ga0123357_10013935_pt1 | contig 10467 bp, 7 predicted proteins | sample TergutEmb28metaG_FD_89873 | JGI IMG/M metagenome (GOLD analysis project Ga0123357, IMG submission 89873) | Embiratermes neotenicus P4 segment gut microbial communities from Petit-Saut dam, French Guiana - Emb289 P4 | ecosystem: Host-associated > Arthropoda: Insects > Digestive system > Gut ...
TGTGCGGCCTGTTTACCCACTGCTAATCTTTCCCTAACCTTTGCAATCACCAGATAGTGATCTGTATCACAGTCAGCTCCCCTAAAGCTTCGCACATCCAGTATAATTGAATGCCATCTCCTACCTATCAATACGTGGTCAATCTGGTTGTGAGTCTTACCATCAGGGGAAGTCCAGGTGTATTTGTGAATTTTCCGGTGAGGGAACATCATGCCACCAGATTTTTCGACGTGGCGAAGTTAACTAGTCTAACTCCATAATCATTACTATCCTGATGGAGACTCTCCTGTCCAATTGTTGGCTTGAAAATAAATTCTTCCCCTAATTTTGCATTAAAATCGTCTAATAGAATTTTCATATGGTACTTAGGGAAATGATAAAAAACTTGCTCTAATTCCTCATAAAAACTATCTTTTGACTCCTCACTTTTTCCTCACTTGATGCATGCACATTTACAAGAATGATATTACGCCAGCGACCTCTCAGCACTATATATGACAACCTGTCGCTAACAAACTCTACTCTTTTCACTGCTGTTACTATTCTACGGAGTATAAAAAAACCTGTTCCCAATTGATGATTATCGTTTCCTTTCCCGTAGAAAAAAAACATAATCCCCTTTCCTTATTGTGCCCCCTTTGTCCCACCTGACTTCCTGCTCACCCATTACATCTAATTTATATCTCTCTAATTCCCTTGCCGCTGCCTTAAGGGATCTTGCCCTATAAAGGCTCCTAACATTCCACGTACCTAGTTTCATACTCTTTGTTTGTTGCGCGATAATTGCCCTAGAAACACTCCACCCCGGAGATCCGAGTGGGGGAGTAGTTTACCTCCGGATTGTTTTGTCTCCAGAGGAATCATCCCGCATGTGAGTGTTTCTCAAAATTAGTTTTAACAGGGAGGTGTTCTTAGCCCCATGCCCAAACCCGAAGCTGGAGGACCACACCTCGTCGGCTGTCCGCGAATGCTTATTCAATTTATTCGCAGCTACCCTCCTTATCGGAGGCCGTTCCTCTACCCGCAACCTGAGAACGCGCCATGCCGTGGTAACAATTTCATACATTTCATAAATACTGCTATTATTGTAAGGAACGTCTGGGTAAGTTTCCCAGTAGAACAAAGAGGAAGGCCAGATCACCTGCCATTCGCATAGCAACAGCAAACAAGTTCAACCTGCAGAAAACTGTTGCTAGGTGAATAAAGGAAATGCTGACTTCAGTTGAGAAGCGTAGTGTAGCTTGGTAAAGCGGCGATACAGGGTGTATTTGTTGAAACTTTGGTAGCGGCAGACTTATGGGGATTGGAGAAGAAGTAAATTACAAGATAAGGATCTTACTGCTAATCATTTTGCCAGGTGAGCGTGATTAATTTGTTTGGTGCCAAATTTAAATGTGTGAAATGATTATGGTTATATTTGGTTTTATTTGGGTGTTTCATAAGTTTGTATTCCAAATTGATTGGTTGGGTAATGGAAGGAATGATATGTGGCAGCGGAAATTGATCAGTCTTTCCACGTGGTAGTTCTTTAGTAGAAGCATATGAACTAGGGTTTGGTGTACATTTTTTTTTAATTGTATTATCCAAGTATCCGGGTTAATGTAATGAGATATAGTATTGTAGAATATGTAATATTTAATATGTCATGGGATTGTCCAAAGAGGTGGGAGCGGATAAACAACTTAGGTAATTGTATCGGGGGTTAGGATGGTCACCGCACCGCATTAAAATAATAAACTTATATAATGGTGCTGAAGTTGCTAACCATAAATGAGTAGGGATTTTCCGAACAACAGAGTCAAAGACGATGGATAGTGCAGCAAGTGCATGAATTGATTAACATAAGTGTGTACACACAATCATCGCTTCTGTTATAAAAATGATTTAACCAGAATTACACCTAATGCGCACTGTATGGACAGAGTAAATGAGAGTGTTTCTGAAACCAAGGAATATTAATGTAGGTGATATCTGAAAGAGATAGCGAAATCCGTGACAAATTGTGTACGGCATATTGCAGGAAACAAGAGCAGATCCTTATCTCGTAATCACAAATGCGTGTTTAAGAACTTTAGAAAATTATGTGCGTCATCATCAGCGCTTTGAAAATCTTTCGAAACACATGCTGGCCCAGCACAGAAATTTTCTCTCCTCCCACCCACTGTTCGTGTGCTAAATTTTGTGCCCTGTATGGTCTGCAGGCGCAACACAATACTTCTTCAACACAACAATATTTACAAGTAAGACGACAGTGGCTACTGGGAACCAGTTTATCACTCGCCAATCTGTAAAGTCTAATCGTATCGGGCTAGCAAGCAAGGAACTGTTTTAACCCACCCCTCCTGCCCCGGCGTCAAGATCTTCTTACATGTAGCAACCGTCTGTAGTGAAATGCTTACAAATAATAGGCTCTTTAGCCGTGAATTGAAGCCAGTTCCATACTAAGGACCCACAAATATTAGGCTCTATAACCGAGATATGAATCCAGTTCAATAACAAAGACTCACAAATATTAGACGAAAATATAAATTTTGGTGGCCACTTTGACCAGGCGCCCGACATTTTTGCACCCATTATCGGAAGTAGCACCCATTATCGGAAGTAACAGCCATATGTCATTTATAAAGAAATACCATTTTTTCAGTACAAATTGACAGTTCACATGACAGACGGTTTAAACAGCAACACAGTGCCACTGACTGTTCAGTTCTGCACACCGGAAACCGATGACAGTAAATGTAATGTTCAAACTGATGAAATGTCGAGAGATTTGAGCGCCTTGAACGGTGATACAGTGGACTCAAGTCCTCTGCGAAGTGACGCCCCGTCGCCATTACATTAAATCGCTTTATCTGTAATACAAAGCCATTGGCAGCCTTCAAACTCGACACATAACCTGAACTGTACGTAGATACAGTTGTAACGTGACTTTCATTATTACTTTAAAAAGTAAAGTTGACCGTGCCCATATCATGAAGGTGCACACGGGGAGTGGAGATATTGCTCCACTAATTCTAAAAATGGGCGAAATTTGTAGGCGAGAAGAAAACTTAACGAACCGACTGCTCCATTTTCATTAAAACTGAATTGCTTGAGGTATTTTATTACAAATTCCTAATATAAGATCGAATATCAGTTTAGCTTTTCTAGAACTGCTGCATTATACTAGACAAATGGACATACTTCGAAAAGCTAAATACTTTTTTCTGCTTATTGTTGGAAAGAAGCAAATTTTTATAGATGTATATATATATATATATATATTCACGCACACAAAAATATATATCAGTAGGCAAACTGCATGGTGTTACTAATTATATGTCCATATGGCAAAAATTTGTACTTCTTCTTCTTTTAAAGAAACCATTTTATTCAACAGAAAATTTTAATAACTTCTCTCTTCTCGCTTGACATGTTTCCCAAAAGCAGATAATGTTATACGGTTTACGTCAACATTTCTCTCAAACAGAGCAATATGTTATCTCTGTAAACAGCTACGGAAGAAGAGTGATATGGCCAGCTCTCACATCAATCTGCATACATTTCCTGCACTTATAAACCTTTTACACCCCCACAATCAACAGCAGTGGTCGCAAACATGTGCAGTACAGTGCAACTGTTGGGCCTCGCCTTGCTTTGTGGTTTGGCGTCAGGTTCTGTGCAAAACGGACAACAATGGAGTAAGTCTTAGAGGTCTGTTGAAATGTGATGGCATACGCGCAGAAATCAGATTTCGTCATTCGGCGAAAGGGACGAGTCCATTTGAATCGGCCGGTTCGTTAGCTCAATCGACTACTGGCAGCCGGGTTGTGCGCATCAAACGTAGTATTGCTGGATACACCATGTTCCGGGGTAGTGTGAAGGGTACTGGCTTCCCAATCCATTCGCCAGATTTCCCTTCACTTCACCTCCCCTGCGTCGCCATGTGCCATCACATTTCAGCTGGATTCTAACTATGAATTCTGCTAGCTGCGAGTGTTCGCTGCTTGTTAGCAGTTCATAGCTGCGATACATAGAGTTCAGTACAAAACCTTACAAAAACATTATTTATTGGCAGTCCTAACATTTTTACGGTAGAAAAAGTTAATCTTCTTTCTTTCGTCCCGCCAATAATGTGGCCAACTCTTGGTCAAAGAAAATACTCAAAGAGGCGTCATCTCTTAACACAGTAAAACACAGGTGCTTTACATTTCAGATATCGTGGAATTTCTGCAAAGAGGTTCCGGGTTGGAACAGATGGATACGCCGTTGAAGTTCGGAAGGACAATTAATGCCAAACGCCTGCAGTCACAGTTGTCTCGTGCAGCACGAGAAGCTCCGGGTGACAAAGACGAGGTACATCACAACGTTTTGTGTGGTAACTGAAACAGTCGTAGTTTAATAGATCTTATGTCGAAAACCATCTATCGTGACTGATTTTTCAATCTGACCACCAAAACACAAACACACACACACACACAAATACATAAGACTGATTATTTTACGCGCGCGGGCGCGCGCGCGTTTGTGTGTGTGTGTGTGTGTGTGTTTGTGTGTGTGTGTGGTGACAAATGAGGATCAAATTGAAATCCGGTAACAGACAACAAAAATTCCGAGTCTGCTTCTTGTGTTCTACAAAGTCCGTTATTGTGCACTGCCTATATTTTTCAGAATATGTTCTTAAATAGAGAAAATTATTCATAACCACCCTGTATGTGTATTCACTATGAACACATTTTTTTTGCTTGTACAAGACGAAAGCAAGAATTAGTAATGCAGGAAGAATAGACTTCAACTTCCTTAAAATTAACCTTCCGTGCATTCAATGTGTCATATCTGAACAACAACAGCAAAAATGCTGTAATAACATATACCCATCTGTCTAAGGAAAGTAGTTCTTAACGTGAACGTAGCTGCTCAGCACCGTACGGTGGGTACCACACTGTGTGGAATACATAGCTTCATTACCTTGTTCACAGCAGCGCACAAATCGACCCAGCCGAGAGCCAAACAAATCAAACCTAAATCTGCCACAATATTTAAAAAATATGTCAGACTTAATATTGTCCCACTAAGTACAGCACGTCTAGATGTTCGAAGGACTCTCCTTTAATCAGAATGTGCACATTTCCATCCTATTTCTGCTATTGGAGCATTAAGTGTACTGCACAATTGAAGCTATAAATGTGATCGGAATCCATTACGTGCACTGGGAGGGACAAGTATTTTGAACGGACGGACGGACGGACATACATTAATTCCATAGCTGTTGTCCTTTCTGTGTCTCTAATTAGCAACAATATTCAAACACAACAATCATGTTGATGATGTGACTGTTGTGTTTGACTGAATATTGTTGCTAATTATATACGTACCAAACACTTCGGGATGGAAAACATTAAGTTTCTTTGTCTCGCCGTTACTCGATTAGCATAATTACTTTTGCGCATTAAGAAACAAGTTAGGAAGTGTCATCGTTTCAATCTGCCGTGTTCTAACACTTTCAATTAAATTACATAAAAAATCATACAATTTAGGTAAAAAATATAATTCTGACATCAAATGTATATTTTATTTATCTCTATGTCTTTTGATTGAAACACGTTGCAGTAAGACAAATTGTCCGTTAAATGAACAATATAACAATGTTTAGTCTGACTCGTCTCTTACGGCATTGCAATATATATACAGCTTCCTAAGTTCAGCCTGAAGATGGATCTAAATTGCCGAAACATGTAGCTGACAGCTGCAAATTCATGAAATATTTAATAAAAAGTTGTGTTAATTAATAAATAGAGAAGCACACAAAGGGGATGGCTTACCTTAAAATTGTAAACTAAAGTTCAATTAGTTTGTTAGTTAGTTAGTCACTCAGTTACTTACTTAATTAATTAATGAATCAATTAATTACTTAGCTAGTTAATTAATTAGTCAGTCCCTAAGTTTGTTAGTTACTTACATAATTAATTAGTCATTCAGTTATTTAGTCAGTCAGTCACTCAGTTATTTACTGATTTAATCAATTAATTAGTTAGTTAGTCACTCAGTTAATTAATTAATTAGTCATTCATTTTGTTAGTTAATTAATTAATTAGTTATTTAGTCTGTCACCCAATTAATTAATTAATTAGTCAGCCACTTAGTTACTTCATGAATTAATTAGTCACTCAGTTAGTCAGTTACTTACTTGGTTAATTAATTAGTTATTTATTAGTTAGTCACTCACTCACTTTGTTAGTTACTTACTTAGTTAATTAATTAGTTAGTTAGTCACTCAGTTAGTTAGTTAGTTAGTTAGTCACTCAGTTAGTTATTTACTTAATTAATTAATTAATTAATTAGTCAGTCACTCAGCTGGTTAGTTACTTACTTGATTAATTAATTAATTAATTAAATAATTAAATAGTCAGTCACTCAGTTAAGTAATTAATTAGTTAGTTAGTTCTAGACGCCAGATGAGACACTTATGGCTCTTGCCGTACAATGTGCGTTGCTGTTGACAGTTTTCACTCACAACTCAAAGTGTCGCACAGCGCGATATCCCAAACATAATATTTTGTAAACATGTTTTTTCTATAAATTGTGCAGTTTTTTATTGATAAACGAGCGACGGACAATTAGCGCATATTTACTACTTTTTACTGCAAATTCCACAAAAGCAAGTCAACACAATTTATTTGCCCGTTCTTTGTACATCGCATTGAATATGAAAGTCCTTGTCCTTTCCATTTTAGTGTTTTTACACAAGCGACCTTCATGCAAAGAGAAATAATCAGCAGGAAACGTTTCATGGAATCAGGCAGACAATTCGGTTCCTATACAATAGAGAACAGAGCTCTTATCAAGGCCGAACAAAAACGATGGGCCTGTTGAAGGTCGGTGAATCACATGGTGTAGAATTTTATGAAGCAAATGTAACATTTCAAAGCTTAATGGCAAGAAGGGCCCCAATAGAAATAGGTCCTTATGAGAGCAGTTTGAACGCAACTGGAGCGGATTTTACTTCCCGACATTCGAAGCGCAGTATGAAACGCACGTAGCTGATCAAGCGATATCACGTGATCAGTAATAACAGCGGAGTAAAATCTGCGAGACAATAAACACAAGTTCTTGAAACTGAAATATTTCGGAATTAGACGCCGTTTAGCTTGATTAAAGGCGATAAAGGAATTTTAGTATAAATATTTATCCATGGCCAGTAAAATGCGTGCTTCTAGTTTCTCCACAAACGTTGTCTGAAACATTTAGCTATCGTTCTAAGAAGAATTGAGCGACATATGATCAAAAATGTATACTGGTATTCATATAAAATACCCGATATTTTTGAGAGATGTTAACAAATCTTGAATATTCTGTAAATATTTTGAGAAATACTGAAACATCAATTTTCATGAAAATCTCTCCAGTGGAAGCCGACTTTTTTCCTGCATACGGACAGTCTTGACAGACTGACATGACGAGCCTAATTGGCGCTTGTCGCAATTTTGCGAACGGTCCTAAAAACGGACGATGGTACGGCGTGTTGTGCTGAACTACATGGTGTTACATAAATAGCGGCAACAGTCTGAATACTCTGCTATCTAAAAACCTCAAGACTTCATGAAATAAAATGTTTTTATTTGTGTCTTTTTTTATTTTGGTGGGACAGTGCTGCACTTCGGACGTCAAGCAGTTCCCGGTAAACGATACGAAGGGCATCGCAAAATGCATCCAAGATCTCAATCAGCAAAGTAAGTCTCAAGGACACACAAACCAACATATAAATAATAAATTCACTAGCGAAACGCAAACATGAAATAGTGATGTCTGTAACAAGGTCCTTCTTGAGAAGCTAAGAGTTCCACAGCTAGACAAGAAATTCCCCACATTTTATGAAACCCGAAGGTTCAGTGCCGCGTTCGCAAACACCCCTGACCTGTCCCTATCCTGAGTCACAGCAACCCAGTCCATGCCTTCCCATCCAACATTTTGAAGTTATATTTTAATATTATCTCCCCATATAGTCAAAAGTTATGTTCTATAACACTTCGTGACTGTGCATTTTATCCAGAATTTGACTGCAGATAACCTCAGTTAGTCCTTAGTTCAGAACCAAATAAGTAAATAAGCATTAAGCTGTCAAGCAACGTAACTGTTCACACGAAGCACAGAAGTTCACAGAACTTCACAAAAGTCGTTTACAGTAGCACACCGTTGTACTGTGTTGTAATTAAATGTGTACGTACTGCAATAATCTGCATTTAGGTTCTCAAAGTGCTGCGGTAACTATATGCACCACGCTATTTAACGTTCCAAAACTTTTTCCCTCTGCTTTCACACTATATTTTTGTGTTCCGTGTGATTGTAAAAATAAACAGCGATTATTTTTTAAAAAAGGTTTGTAATGAAATTGTTGTGTGTTTTTTGTGAGTCTGAACCAGATTTATGATAATTATTTAGAAAAATATCGTGTTTCAGTTAATTAAATGTGTAGCTAACGATGCAATGCAGAACAGTTTTGGAAATATCTGGGAACTTCTGTAATTGGTAAAATTTCGAAATACCCACGAAGCACTGTGAATTCCTTTCAGCCAACCTGAACGAAGACAACAGCCCCTGCACTGTTCATTCATTACATAATTTCTCTCGTTTCCAGAACCAGCGTCACAATGGACTGTCAAGCAAGGTTTCGTAAGTACTCTCGTCATTTGTAAGAGGTATCGAACTCTTGTCCCACTGCCTTCTTGTGCTGCCAGCCCGCCTTTCAGTTTGAAAAATATGACATTAATTAACTCCAGAGAGCAGTGCCTTTTGTGGGTCCTTCAAATGGAAACCCGCAATTTCATATACTGGTTCATTATTATCACATTCCGTGACGTACTGCAGGGGTTTATTATGAGGACATTCTGTTTGTTACCCGCACATCCCCCCCCCCTTCACCCACCTTGCCCAAACTCGCACCTTACTGACAGATATCCGCTGCTGCTTATTGAGGTGCCAGTGGACATGAAAGGTAAAGGCAAATCTCACTCTAGAACAGGCCACGAAAGCACAGAAGAGGTATAGCTCTATTCTTTCTTTGACTTCGGCGCTAGATGGGGTGGGTGGTCGCCGCCACACCCCGGCCGCTTTACCACCGGGAAAGACCCGGTATCCATAGTACATAGGAGACTCGATGGACCCCAGGGACAGTCTGGACTGGTGCGGGAAAATTCGCCTCCACCTGGATTCGATACCCGGACCGTCCAGCCAATAGCGAGTCTGTATACCGACTGAGGTATCACGGACCACACAAGTGAAACATATCTTTTCCACACTCATCTGATATTCTTAATTTCCTCGATCCCTTTCGCGGAATTATCTCCTTGTCTGTACATTCCATCAAAAAGGTCACTTAAACAGTTCTTCACACTTTAGATGCCACACAAAGCAACACAGCTCTGCCATCTACACGTAAGTACGTGTCTATACATGTTTATACGTGAACAGTACCACAATGACACATTATACGTAGGTTATTCGGAAAGTAAGTACCGTCTGCGCATATCTCTCGCGCATCCTCGTGACTGTCACTTTGCGCATGTGCAGTGACTTCCTCTATCAATTGGAAAGCCACAGACGCCATTTCGTGAAATTCGTCTTATGTTTATGTTTGTTCCTGTGCGTTAAACATGTTTAAGACAATTGAAGGGACCGCCGACTGTGAAATACGGTCTGTAATCCGTTTTTTGAACGCTAGGAATGTGATACCAAGTGAGATTCTTCAACAGATCTGTCAAGTGTATGGTGACATTGCGATGAGTGATGGCATGGTTAGGAAATGGGTTCGGATGTTCAATGAAGGGCGAGAGAACCTGTATGATGAGGCTCGAAGTGGGAGTCCATCTTTGGTGAATGATGATTTGGTGCGTAAGGTCAACGAAAGGGTGCGTGACGACACACGTTTCACAATTTCTGATCTGTCCCTGCACCTTCCTCAGATTTTAATGACTGTACTCTATGACATTGTCAGTAGTCATTTGGTTTATCGGCGGCCATGCTCTATGAGAACGGTATACAAAAACTTGTGCCCCACTATGATAAGTGCAACAATAATGGCGGCGAATATGTGGAAAATAGTTTGAAGAATGTAGAATCTGATAACAATAACATTTTTTGCGAAACCTTACTCGATTTTTATTTATAGCGAAACGGTACTTACTTTCTGAATAAGACTCGTATATGGTTACAGAGCCTATCACACGCCGAGGTTTGCGCTCTTCTGGGATCTTATGCAGTGACCGACAACTCTGAACAATAGAGCTGTCTAAGAACTTCTTGACCGTGAAGATGGGGTCGATATGTTGTCCCGAAACCTCGGTAACAAATTACCAATCTACGCTGCGTAAAGCTCCGGAAGAGTGCAGATCTCATTTACACCGGTGCACAAGCCTCAAATCACACATATCACGCGCCCTCTTGTTCAAATTCAAAGCTCCAAAATACAAGGGAAAAATGATATAATTGAAA
>Ga0123357_10013936_pt1 | contig 10466 bp, 5 predicted proteins | sample TergutEmb28metaG_FD_89873 | JGI IMG/M metagenome (GOLD analysis project Ga0123357, IMG submission 89873) | Embiratermes neotenicus P4 segment gut microbial communities from Petit-Saut dam, French Guiana - Emb289 P4 | ecosystem: Host-associated > Arthropoda: Insects > Digestive system > Gut ...
ACGCAACCCCCCCCCCCCCCCACCCCCAAAAAAAGTAATGAACTTGCGAAAAGGCACTGGCCTACACCTGCTGCTGCATAGGCACTCTATATGCTAAAATAAAGATCTATTTATCAAAAACAGTTCATATGATAAAACTGTACAACCATAATTTAACATAAAATATTTATCTCATTAAATCCTAACCCTTTAAAAAACACTCTTTCGTTTTAGTTTTTGTAAGGCCAAAACATGTGTAACACAGAATATGATTTATATGGAACTGTTTTGGTGGTTCCTATGTATACTTAATTTATATTTAATTGTAACACAACGGTATGAATGAAAGCTTGATGAAGTATTTAAGCTGAGATTTTGATTGTGAGGAAGATTAATATTGTGATCTTTTGGGTTGTGACACAGTATGTGAGCACACATTATTCAAAGTAACATACTGGCTCCATCTCTACAATGAAGATGAGGCAGTATGCTCCTCTGAAACATGGGTAATCACATACAGTGTCACTGGCAAAGTGGTTCAAAACCACACCCTTGTATTTCCTTCCTTACAAGGGTTAAAAACATAAAATGCTATCAAAATGCATCCCCTGTTAGTAGGAGTGCTTGTTTAACAGCCTAGGATTAAACCTAGATTCCTTGATTATCCAGCCTGTAGCTTTGTCACTACACTGAGTGAGCTATTCATTCATTCATTAGTATTCAGCCTTGAAGGCCGGGCTTGGCAGGAACCAGAGCCCAGTCATGTGACTAGTATGGCTCTGGCACACTGCATCCTGGGCAAGTTCTTGGGAGTAGTTTGCCATTGCTTTCTCCCGCCTTTAGACGTTCCCACTTTAACCGCCAGGTGCCTCTGTCCACAACGATGCGAGAGATCCTAGCAGCAAAAGGTGGAACAGTGGGCAAGAAAGATGTCCGGTACTAATTTTGCCAAAATTCCGACTTCCACGTAAATTTAGGGATCTCTTACATGACACAAATCTACGACATGAGACCAACGGCTTTACTTCCCCAAGTGAGCTATGCCTACTATAATACCACAGCAACATTATGATGATGATGATGATGATGATGACGATATCAACAATGCAATATTATGCATACTTCATTGCTACACCAACACTCATAGGACATGGAGGTAAGGACCCATGCATTTTAAGTCCCCAGTGCCAGGTGGTGGGATCATCTCTGCTTTATCATCATGTTATTTTGCTTAAGTTCATTTTAAAAACTGTGACTTATACACCACAGCTAAGTAAGCATGTGCTCTGCACACAGACGGGTGCTGTAAGGCAATGGTATCATGTTGGACACCCAGACATCAACAAACAGCATGTTCAACTGTTTTTTATGACAGCAACGTCAGGATCAGGAAATGGTGACAGCTCAGAAAGTGCTGACCTATATAAAGCAGAAAGAAACTTCTTCCTTCAACTTGGCTTATGGCTTAAAGACACTTATTGCTATGACATACATCTGGTGTTATTTCTTGTTCAGCTTAAAATGTGATAAAAATAAGACTGCAGATTTCTGTATTAGTTCCACAAACTCCCATCAATGTTGCATCATCTACATAAATATAACCTACTCACTGCCTCAATCGTTATTTCCACTCATCCAGTCATCCTGTTAAGGGCTAGCCTATGTCACAACTCAGGGCACCACCCAGTTGGTGTCGTAACAGAACTGGACGAATGGAATCCAAATATTATTATTATTACATCACCTCGTACGCCACTTTTGAGTAAGAAATTTTCTTCTAGGAATACCACCATAGTGTATACAGATGTTACAGCATGATTATTTCCTTAAGATGATGAGTCAAGATTCTAACAGAACACCGAAATGGAAATGAAAATATACATAAAGTGTACTTTCATTCTTAGGGATTTAAAATTTGAGAAGCAAGCAGGCTATGACAACGACAGTGTTACTGACTAATTTTCAGGATGCTTTTTGAACGGAAACTAATAATTTAAAGTACAACAATTTGAAATTAAGTTTTTCTTTTGGAGGTTAATATATCAAATCTGATATCTATATTCTTTCAATGACCATATTAACTTTGCAACTTTGTAAACAGCACAATGAATTTCAAAGGCTCTGCCATGCACATGAAATAATGCTTTCATCTGCACCCATGTTAACTCAGCACTCAGAACCATACATTCAGATCTGTTATTATTATTATGTGATAAATTTCTCTGTACATACATCTACACCCATTCATCAATGGTGATGAAATATTATCTAAACGTGTCTTGTCAGATGGCAACAATATCATAAATCTTATGATCTTGTTGTTTAAAAATGGCATAATGCCCAAGAAGTGCCTAAAATAGGATGGGTTACAACAGGATGCCATCCATCTTTTTCCAAGAGCCTTGTAAAGATCTAATGTCTTTGAGGTGGGATATTTATTGGCAGTGACAGCATTTCTTAGCTAACAAATGTCTGTTGCAACTAAAAACACAGAAGTAGGAAAAACAAGGATTTCAGCCAGGACTGCTAATACAAAATGTTACTGGACATGATCAACAGCCAGCTGCATCCACCTCCCATTCTCACAAACTACCTCCTTGGAATCCAACATAATGCTACCTTTCCATCTCCTTTTTGGTCTTCTTCGTAAGTTGATACCAAAAGGCCTTTTTCCATTAAATGCTGTGCTACCGCAGTCCCCACAACTGTGTGTACATTTCTCATTTCTCCAGTGCCTACTAAACGTCCTGTCCATCTCATTCTCCACTGCCACCGGGTAACAACCCAATTGCAGTAAATAAATATTATTATTATATGGATGCTGAAACAGCCTATTTGTTCCCATGTAAAGGAGTACTAATTTACTTACACTGTAAAACAATCTAGTTCACATTTTATCTGAAGTCCAAATATTTCTTCCAACACAGCCTAATAAAGACACACACACACACACACACACACACACACACACAAGCCAGCTAATAATTTCTCTGATACACTGAGTGATAGCCTGCAAATAGTATGACCTTCGTCTACACAAGATACCCATTCATTCGTACAGGATATGAGACTGGAGATAAAATAAACAAAAACGAATATAATTTTGTCTCAAAAAAAGCTCCTTTGTATGTAATCCACGTTATGACTTCATATAGTGGTACACTGCAAGCACACAGTCCACATGTGGCTTTTATTTGGTGTGTATCTTTATCTCGTTCTCCCTTCTATTCTGCTTGCTGTGCTGTATGGTTTATAGACTCACACTACTGTCACTCCCTTTGCTCTTACACAATGCACATCCGTCCTCATTCAGCACATCCTCTACTAATAAAAAGGTCTTTTTAGCTCATCAGTATCCCCAAGATACACACCTGTTCAAAAACACAGCAGGCAGGCACACAAAAACATATGAGATAATAACATACATATTTCCTAAACAGGGTTTCACTTGCACTGAACTGGTGGCATCTACAAATACCAAACTTCCACCAGCTGTCTTTATGTAATTGCTGGCTCAGCAAGAAAGCAAATGGGAAGCACTTAATAAACATGTCAGCATCCCAGCAAGAGTAACCATTATTAAGAACATGCATTAAATCTCATGCCCATTTCTTAATTTCAGGTTTCCAAGCTTTTGTATCAGATATTCTGTAAGCAGGTTACCACAGTAACTTCCTTGTCATGACGGTGTAAGAGGAATAGTGGATTACCCATAAAATGAACACATTCAGAACCTGACATTCCAGAAGTAATCCAAATTATAAAGGCCCAAGTCAAATATGTATTCGATTAAAAAAAAAACCTCAATTTCCTATGTAACTGTTACACTTCATACATTCATTATAATTTAAATACATTTACACCTATCATGATTGAGTTAGGGATAGGAACTCAAAAGAACGGAGGAAACTTAAGTGATTTTACATATAAGGTGGGGCCTTCCCATGAATGACTAAATCATGCTGACATCACAACTTGAATACTAAAACACTCAGTACCAAATTACACGATACAGATGGCCTCAATCTTAACATTTATGCCTCTTGTTTAATTTGATGTAATAAAAAATGTCATAATAGAAATGACCTCAATTCTACATATGTGAAGAGAACCATCCATGTTTGTTTCTAAAACTGTACACCAATGAATTCAAAATTAATACCTGCTATTTACACTTCATGCCACATGTTTACTGCGTAAGTGCCACACCTATAAATTGGTCAACACTGGTGACATACAATTTCCAGGTATGGAGAATAAAGAATGCTGCCTCCAGCTGTTTTCATGAATACTGTTTTGAAGGTACACATACTAACTTAGCAGCTTATACACACACACATACACACACACACACACACACATACACACACACACACATACACACCACACACACACACACACACATACATGCACACACACATACACACACACACACATGAAGAACTAATTCTATTCTGTGTGCATTAATCTTGACATGAAATATTAGTAGCTGTCTTATTCAGAAACAGTTAAAGAATTTGGAAGTTGTTGGGGCCCACAAATATAAAATTTACACTGCTGTACACTGAAATGATAAGCAGTTACAAAAACCTCAAGATTAAGAAAGTTCAATCCAAGGAAAGTGATTGGTGTGTGTGTGTGTGTAATGCCATAAAGTATTAAAATTTATGAATGTGCTCATTTTACAATTACATATTTGGAACAGCTGTTTTATTGGGAGAAACGACTGGATAAAAGTTATATAGCAGTTTCACAAATAAAATAATTCCATGCAGCACAGTCAACCTTGAGAAGCTAACAGGGGCCAGTCAAGAAATTTACACCTTTTATGTGACACAAAGGTTCACTGTGGTTACGCAAAGCCCCTACACATGCTAATACACAATTTACATTTTAGTGAGAAAATCTGAAGAGAAGAGATAATCTGGGAAGCCTATGTGTAGACATGATAATATTAAAATGGATCTCACATAAATACATCAGGTTGCAGACAGTGTTTAACAGATTCAGGATAGAAACCAGTGTTAAGTTCATGTGAACAAGATAATGGACCTTCAGTTTTCAGAAAAGGCAGGAAATTCTTCAACCAGCTACCAGATTTCAAAGGACAGTTTTCCATGCAGTCAGCTGTTGCATGCAGTTATGAACTGCAGCGCAAGGAATTTTATGATGAGGAGAGTTAGTAATACATAGTGTCAGTCCAGAGAGCCACAATATGTAAACAACATCCAATTTTAAATACCTGGACAGATATAGCATACACATGTACCATTACAGTGTCTGATATAAGGTCAGATTTGCGTGTAAATGCTATGAGAAGAAATACTAAACTACATTAAAATACTTTATAAGCCAGCAAAAATGCAAGTGGTTTGTATGTCCTCCTAAATAATGAGCAACTTCTGTATTCTGACATATAATTAGTCTTAAACATACCTTTTCATTGATAAGTGTCAATTCAGACATTTACCCACAGCCAAGACAGCACAGCTAATATAATGACCAGGATATTGGGTGGATGACCCAGGGTCCAATTACCAGAAGGGGCAAGAGATTTCTCTCTCTAACTTAATTTTAATTTTTATCTCTTAATAAATTCACCAGATTTTTCTCTTCTCCAAAAATGTCCAGAATGACACTGAGGCCCACCCAGCCTCCTATTCCATGGGTACTGGGGTTCTTTTCCAGGAGCAAAGTGGCCAGGGCATAAAGTTGACCACTCAACTCCATCTGATGCCCTGGTTAAAAATGCATGGAACTATAACTCTCTGTTCCCCCTATATGCCTTCATGGCATGGTCAGGGACAATTTTACCCTTTTTAGTGGCTGAAAATATAGGCAGTTTTACTCCTCCTCTGTCTTCATGGCACAGCACTAACAAAAACATTGGAATACTTTTATTTCTTCCTCTTCAGTCTGCACCAGTTTTACTTATAAAAGTCACATTAGACACAGGGTTCAGTTCATAATGAAAACAAAGCCAAGTCAAGGTACATTAAACTTTTGGCACTGGAATTATTTTTTTTAACTTTAGCACACCCTGTATATAAAATGTGAATAATACAGACACCAAATATGTTAGACTTATGAAACAAACTGCATTTTGAAGAGGAAAAAACGGAGAGTATATATCATGTTTAAAATATTCAGTACCTATATTTGTTGAATAAATATATAAAATGTAACATTTAGAGGTTAGCGGTGCGGCACGACCACTATAGTCGTCGTTAGGTGTCAAAAGGTTAACCACACTATAGGTGCAGGTCAAACACACCTCTTAACAGATGTATGACACTGACATGTACATGTGCTGCATGCAAACTTCTTATGATCCACTGCCCTCATTTTCTCTCTCTCTCTTTACTACTAGTTCCCTCCATTTCCTCTCTAAATGTGATATTCCACAACAAAGAGGTCCAGTTTACTCCTTCTGTACTAGTGACCCATTTGGGTACTTTGAAATGCAATGAGGAGCACAGAACTAATTTATGAAAGAACTGATACAGAAGAAGCTGCCTGTTACCTGAGTGCTCACTTTTGTCATGTTATGTCCATATTGTGGTGACTAGCAGATCATAAAATGTGTACAGTGATTAATGTCAATTCTGTGATATAAAAAATAAACAATTTCACTTCATCATTCTAAGAAAAAACCTGGCAAAGAACAAGGGCTGGTTGGTGTCATAAAAAATCACAGAAGCCATACACATGAGCAAACTGCACTGTAAAATAATTGCAACTGCCTGTACACAAAATACTAAAGTTTATGACAAAAAATATGTAACATTTAGTACATAATTTCCAAAGTCAGAACTTGGAATATAAAAAGCAGCATTACTTCAACCAGCTGCAGGACACACAACACAGCTTTCAATCTTGTACAACAGCAACTTATTCCAATGACCTGAGTCTTTTTCATGTAGAACAACGTACATTCTGTTAAGGCATCGGTCTTTTTCCTGTTTGTTCGAATACATGTCTCAGGATTCCGAAAATAGTAGTCTAGCTGTCTAGTTCCCTTTCTTGGCAAACAGCCACTTTTCTTCTCTCTCTTCTCTCTCTCTCTCTCCCCCCCCCCTCTTCTTTACCACCAAAAACTAAACACATCAACATGCTTCTTTGTATTTGTCAGACTCTTTCATTCAGTGTCCGACAGACATGCTAGACAGACATAACATGCTGGTGTATGCTGAATATTCTGCCACTTAAAAAACCACACATATTACAGTGAAAAATTACTTTTACGTGATCACATTTCATATATCACCGTATTTTACAAAACTGTTAAATTAAGCTGGTTCATTTTATTGTGTTATTTTCTGCAATAAAAGCATCAGATTTCATTTTAATGACAAATTAATAGCCAAAGAAATGTTTCAGAATCTTTTCAAAGGATACGGTACTAACTAGTTAGTGCACAAAGTGATTCAGTACTGTCAATCTTTGCACAACAGTGGTGTAATGTAAGTTTTTTATTACCATTATTATATGTGTAAATTTATATTAAAACCACTGAACTTGGAATGGGTGTAACTACTTCCACCATGTGGCACTGGATACTGCTGTTACTTGGAGCATACCTCACCACAGGTACGTTCAATTTTAGTTCAACAACATTCACATTTTGTATTTAAAAACTGAAGTGAACAGTCCTGGATTCAAGTGTGTTTGTTAAATTGGGTATAAAACATATTCCATATCAAATCTACCTCATTATTTGTCACTTTTAGACAATTATTCAGATAAGGAGGGCAGAGCAAAGAGCATGACAGTGTTAGTAAATTCGTTTCAAATCTTGACTGCTGCACTAACTAATCTGACTTAAACCCTTCCTAACAAAGACTAAGATACACGTACATCGCTCTTTCTGCCAACTATTTATTATGAACACTATTTAGAATGTAACTCCAGGGTTTAATATCACTACCACAAAAGCCTAACACCAGACACCATACATGTGAGTTGAATCCACCTCGCCATATAAAAAAGCTATTACCACGATAAAGGCAAACTTGTCGCTGTGCACACCATGACAGCCTATGGGAAGTGGAGAAATAGCTCCACTCATTCTTAACCTTGGCACCAGACAGAGATGAGTGGTCAGCTTCATGTCCTGGTCACTTTATACCCAGAAGAAAGGGACCCCAGTACATAAGGACAGGAGGCTAAGTGGGACCAGAGCTAGTCTAGAAGCTTTAGAAAAGAGAAAAAGTCTCTTACCCCCACTTGGAATCAAAACCACAATTCCCTGGTTGTCCAGCCCACAGACTAATTACTATATCAATTAATGGATATTCATACAATTCTTCTAAATAGGTTCATATACAGAGGGTTTCTCCCCACATTCTTTCGCATAATTCATGTCAACAATTCCCACGTACCTGTGTTAGATATCTGCCTGTTACTACCTAGCACTTGAAATGTTACTTCTGGAATTAAAAAGTTTTGGTAGGGATTTATAAGTCTTTCAACTAAAAATAAACTCAAAATTCAGTCACTCATCTCTCAGTAGCCACAATTTGTATCTGTCTCCGTCGATGGTTTGAGGCACATTCAACATGCAAATGGTCTGGGACTACTTGTAGTGGTTTGGACATGTAAAAGGACTCTTTCTGACTATGGTGGGCAGTTCCCACATCTGAATGCTTATTTTTATTTATTTTTGGAGCTTTATAATTTGTACTCTTCACCAAACATTGGGATGATCACATACAGAAGAATAAGCCAGGAGAGACACCAAGTACTCAGAAAAATTTAAATGGCAACCATTTAGGAGACTAAAGAACAGATACAAAGATTATACTGATGTGGGCCTTTAAAAACCAGGGTGTGATTAAATGCAATGGATTCAAACAGCTTCCAAACATCTACAAGCCACTGCAAAATTCTAGGTGTCAGAGAAGTGATGTGAAGCAATATCTGCATTGAGGATCCAATAATATTAAGCATCACCACACAAAATTTAGTCACCTGGGTGACATGATGCCTGGGATTTGTGCACTCACGGCTTAGGAGAAGGTCAAATGGAGGGTTTCTGTGTGTAGGTTATGAACCTTCAGGTTCCTCGCAAGCTGGAGAACATATTGACCAGCTAAGCAACTAGCATCTTTTCAAGCAGGATTGTACTTCAAAGAATCAGTGGAATTAAATGTGACTAAATCCAGGAACCTTTAAATATGTCATCAGGGTAATGATTTGACACTTAATCAGTTCCACATGCAATCATAACACAGGATAATAAAGCAAAATCAATAAGGACACAATAAGATAATATTAACTCAGCACCAGCACCACTGTCATTACTGTATCAATTGGTGGCACTTATCAGCTGTGGCCTCCTCTCAAACCATTTCCATATATTCTTACCTGGGGCATTAGGAGGATGGTGGAAACATCATGAGTAAGGACACTGGCCAGGTTTAAGGCAGATGGCACTGGCTACAGGCACATGTCATGATCCCCCTCTGCTTTATAAGCGATTAAGATAATGGTAATAATATCATACAGTGACTGTAAGTACAAATATGTTCATAATCCAGTCTGTTTTCACCTATAAATTCATGTGTACTTCAGCACAGTCAGCTGCTAAAATGACAGAAGTTGAGCAATACTACACATTCCAAACTTCAAATTGAATAGAAATTATTGACCAGAATCTAGCTCCAAGATAAAAGTCTCACAACCCTTGGACAGTGACACTGGGTGGACTCCAGTGTCATCCGAATGTTGAAGTAAATATCAAAACCTCCTACCACCACTGAGAAGACCGCCCAAATATTCCCTGCCTCTAGCCACTAACTTGAAACATCAAGTTATGTTGGCCCACAATATCAGTTAATTAATTAATTAATTAGTACTTTATTACTGGGTTTATTCACAATAAAATGAAAACTAATTTCATCCATGAAAAGGCTTGTATGCCTGTCACAACTGTGTCACTTCTTCAATCAATATACCTGATTTGGCCAAAACCACGTTCTTTTGGATACTTGAAAACATGTGAATATTTTTTGTGCTGTGTAATTTAAACATACAATGCACATTTAAAATCACATGCACATTCAATACACTTTGCACAAATCACAATGTAATTTCTGTTTGTAACAGGTGTCCCTGAAGAAGACATGAAAAAGATGTATATCTGTCCATCAGACTTTGTTCGTAACGGCAACAGTTGCTATTTCTTCAGTACTCATATGGCAACATGGCAAGACGCCCACTTTGAATGTAAAGATAGGGATAGTGAACTGGCAAGGCTGGAAAAAGGTTGGGAAGATCGAAACATGAGAAGCTACCTCAATAAACCAGAGTTCGGTAAGAGCAACAATATTAAAATACTTTAATATTTACTGTTGTTTTGAATTTTCAATGACATTTATACTACTACTACTACTACTACTTCCACCACTACCATCATTACCACCACCACTCCACTCAACTATAACTACTACCATACTACTACCACTACTACTACTACTACTACTACT
>Ga0123357_10013937_pt1 | contig 10466 bp, 7 predicted proteins | sample TergutEmb28metaG_FD_89873 | JGI IMG/M metagenome (GOLD analysis project Ga0123357, IMG submission 89873) | Embiratermes neotenicus P4 segment gut microbial communities from Petit-Saut dam, French Guiana - Emb289 P4 | ecosystem: Host-associated > Arthropoda: Insects > Digestive system > Gut ...
CCGCACCCGCTCCCCCCCCCCCCGGTCACTTTTTTTGTCCCCCCCCCACCCACCCCTTCCTTTCCCTTACCCACCCTTTTCCCCCGAAAATTTTTACACAAATTTTTGTCCCCCCCCCCCCCCATATATGCCACGAGTCTCGTATTCCTTGGTGTGGCCACACTAATAACTTCTGTATCGTTACATACTAGGCAACCTGCTCTACAAAAGCCTCGATATGTATGTTAGGTAGAAAATAGGTAATTATATTTTAGCCTGCAAAACAAATGTTCGTCTTAATTCAACATACATCCGTTGTAACTTAATCAATTATTGCAAAAATGTAACACATACAAAACTCCAATTTTAAGGGAGGCAAAATAACTCTTTATTTGAAGAAAATAAAAACGTTGAGTTTCTTTTTATTGCAGTGTGTGAACTAGGCTTCTTGATTACACAAGATGATGGCTTTTTATTGTCTGAATTATTGTATACGTTTACAAAATTTTACTTTAATTTTTTTTTACCTGTGGAAAAGAGGTTCAGGATAGGGACAGATAACAGGTGATTGTGAGTGTGGTAATGAACCTTCAGTTTCTATAAAATAAGAAGAATTTCATGGATAGCTGAGGGCCTGTTAGCTTCTTAGGAAGGGCTGTGCTCCATGCAGTTAGTTCGTTAAGTAGTTTGTTTGTTTGTTATATTTTCGAACTAAAGGGGTGATGACTACATTTAAAAATGTTATAGTAATGATTTTTTTCATTTAGAGAAAAGGTACCAAAAAAAATGTAAATGGAATGGACAAATATTTAAATGAATATGACATGTACAAAATTCCAATGGTTTAGAAATCTTTTTCTGCAGGTTCATCTTGCTCAGTGGTTGGCGAGTTCAGGGTTTCAGACCGGCATTCTTGTTTTTTGTGTTGGTATACATTGTATCAGCTTCTTGAGGCCTCCAGTTTTTTGTACTTGATGGGTAAATTGGTGCAGTACGCAGGAAAAGAAACAGAATTTGGCAAGTCCGTTCTTGCACCTGGTATACGAGCTAGTGCGAAATCTTCTGAAGCACCTCCTCTACAATTGGTAATGTTCTTACTTTACTACGGTTCTCAGAGTTACATCTGAACTCAACGTAGTACTGTTTTGAAAGATACAGTTTTGATGTTTTAGAACCTTTTTCACATACCAGCTTGTTGGCAAAACTGGATTTTTGTAGTGTTTGGGCCACCATTTTTTAAAAGAACGCTGTTTTTGTTATCAATCCCGTTAACAGTAATCTTACCAGTTTTTATAGAATCCTTTATTGCAGCCAATTGTTCCTCGTGAGAACGTATTCTGTCAAGTCTGCTTATTTTTTTCTTCACAGCTGCAAAGTCTCTGTCACAAACATTGAACGGATGGCCTCTGAATGGGAAGTAGTGGACAGTGTTTTGAAATTGTCCACTCGACGCCAATTTTAGCCGAACACATGCAATCGCGCATTTCTTATTTTGCCTCGGCCAATCATCAGAGACAAGGAACAAGCCAGTAATTATTAAATGCTTTATTGGTCAAATAATGCACTCAATTATATAAAAACGTTGAAATGTTAAAAACAATTAAACTTATAACAGCCGCTCCCATATGTTTCGGTTCACGTAGGAACCATAATCAGGGAGCCATAACAAGTACTTAGCTAAAATTACAAATCTTGTTCGACTGTGCTTGTCGGTACAGACGTTGTCAGTGTTATGGCAGCATATGCCGCCATAACACTGACAACAGCATTTGATTTCATTGATGCAGGGCGTAACCACGAAGATCAGTAATTAATGTTGGCGGTACATATTCCGCACTGAAGTCTAGTAAGAAGGTGCAGACTTCGTTTCTTCCTCTCAGTGCCTCTCCTTCTGGATACGAGTAGAAAAACGCTTTGTTGTTTTTCATGTCATTTAATTCATTCCACTGGCATTTGCAGAATGCGACGATTCCTTGCCGTTCTCAGGAGCTTCTTCCAATCCTCTCTGTTATGTACTTTTTCTTGCCACACTTCTCCACCAACTATTTCTCCATCCTCTCTCACCTCATCCTGCAGTTTTTCATATCACGAATGGAAAATTCATGAACCAAGCTCTGCCTATAATAAAACACTTCCTGAAGAGGAATTTATGGAAGTAGAATGTTTTGCACATAATCGACAGTTATGCCGTTACATCCGATTTTTTCTTGGAGTATTTTTGTTATTTCTTCCGTTTGCAAAAAGTACTTTTGTGTCCTTTTACGAATGACAAGTTCTGTAGCAGAAAATGTTTTCGCACTTTAATTCAGGGTAGAATCTGATATTTTGGTTTTAAGTAGTTAAAAATTGAACAAGCAGCCACCTGGGGCCTTCGGAATGACCGATTCAAAGTTTGTTTAAAGTAACACTAAAAAGTTACACTTCATTACTTGATCATTAATATCCAGCCTTCTTTACAAACATCTCGTGAAGCATACTTTATATTAAGAGAAGAAGACAGATACTTTTACTTATGTTTTTAAATAGTGCACCTGTTTTGTTGGAAGAGATTCAACAAATTCATGAATTCGCCGCAAGTATTCTCCACTGATGACATTACGCCTTCATGTTGGCGCTGTTCCTCTTAAATCACAAGGGCTTTCACTCCTGCCTTTAGTTTTCATAAACGGCGCACTCTTTTGAAAGTTACACCATGCAGGCTAATAGAAACTTTCTTGCTACCTTCTTTTTTCTCGCCATCAGCCTTTACATGATACCTGTAAGTAAGAGATGGGCCGGGCATGTGGCGCGTATGGGTGAGGAGAGGGGTGTATAGGGTCTTGCTGGGGAAACCGCAGGGAAGGAGACCACTGGGGAGACCTAGGCGTAGATGGGTGGATAATTTTAGGATGGATCTCCAGGAGGTGGGATGTGGGTATATGGACTGAATTGGGCTGGCCCAGGATAGATACAGGTGGCGGACGTTTGTGAGTACGGTAATGAACCTTCGGGTTCCATGAAATGCGGGGAATTTCCTGACTAGCTGCAAACCAGTTAGCTTCTCAAGAAGGACTCTGCACCATGGATTAAGTACGCAAGTAAGTAAGTAAGTAAGTAAGTAAGTAAGTAAGTAAGAGAGTTATGATTACTCGATTTTTCAGGTGAGTTGCGGTTTCTTATACTCTGCACAGGCTTTGATTCGATAAGCCCCTGTAGATAAATATCATGCTCATTCTTGTTTACAAATTTGTTTCTAGAATTTAACACTTTTTTTTTTAGTTCGAGCTGAGAAGTTATGGCAACAATTCTTCATACAACTTTAAACAATAAATACATGTTTAGGTGTGTTTCGAAAGCTGTAAAATGACGCGATTAGAATAATGAAAGATAAATGCGCAAAATCCGTTCCCGTTTTTCTGGGAGAAATGTCTTTTCCATCGTGATTTTTTAAGGAAATCTTTTCATTTTGGCTTTTCATGTAACGTTGTGTTTATAACGCTCTCCGTTTACAACTTCTATTCTTCTTTTGATGTCATCCCTTCACCACCTCAGCTATTAGTGCTAAAAGAAATTTCTAACCCCACTTTAACACATGGGACAAGTAAGTGCTAGCAAACAGCGTGATTTGTACCTGTGGTTCTAGCAGATGCAAAGAACACTTTCGGTCGAAAAGGTAACAGCGGCTGTACTTCTGGCCTTTTCGAAATAAACATTAAAATTACAACTGTCCTTAGAGATGAAACATGCGAAAAACTTTACCGTTGCCAACATGGTGTGAACTAGAAAGGCCGAGAGATCGCTCCGGCTGGGGGAACGCAAATTTCCAAAAAAAAGTCACATGTTAACTTTTCGAAATAAACAATTCAATTAAACTATATTACAAAACATAGAAACATTCTTTTCCCCCATACTTCAAAATGTTTTTTTATAGAAAGGTAAGGCAATGGGGTTTCTTACTAAGGTAAATGGTAAAGGATAGGACTAACAGTTTTTATTTCTCTGTAATGGATCTCCAAGGAAGACCTTTCAAAGTGACATACAAACAATGTAAATATGCCAACTTCAGCTCTGTATTTTACTTTTTCTAGAATATATATATATATGCTTAGGAAACATAAAACGTGACTACGCCTACTTTTACGACAAACCGACTTCTGAACCAAAAGTACAAAAATAATTCTCTCACTACTACAAGTATAAGCATTCATTTATCACTTAAGGGTATTTTGAGATTTCTAAGTGTTTGGAACTTCATCAGATTTAAATAAAATTGTGTAGCCAACCACACGACAAAATGTACTTCACAAGCAGATCTCCGTAAAAAGTCGACAGGTACAGAACTGCCAACTACAAAAGGTAAACGTCAATTTGTCCATACACAGGCCATGAAGCCACGTGGAGGATTAAGAGGTAAGTTGGAATCGCAATTCCTCCGTCTTCCAGTCCGTACCCTAGTCACTATCCCACATGTACCCTCACTGGCACATGTGTTATAACTACACTCCTGTGGCTCCTTAGAGCGCTGCCTTTAAATTTGATAAAATTAACATTGCAAAGGTAGGGCTTAGAGCCTACCCTTCAGGCGGCTTTTAGTTAAGATCTCAGGTTGTTAGAAACTGAAGACGGAAGAACTTTAATATCCAGCTCCGTTAGGGCGCTGGATATTAAAGGTCTTCCGTAATATGACGTCGTGTCATCTCTCATAGAGATATCACCTTTTCAGAGGAATCCTCTACCATGAATAAAAAGGCAGTATGTTCCTCCGAAATGTTGGTATTAATCCACCAGTCTAAGTGGCATCACATCCCGTAAGACTTTAGCTAATCTCTTTAGTGATGATATTTTCGCTGATGCAGATTTTCCTTACAATTACAGTTACAATTTGTAGCATTATCCATTATCACAATAATCACTGGCTTTACACTCTACGAACTGTGTCTCTCGTAGCCTATAGAATGTTTTTATATGGCTAGAATGTAAATCAATCACATAAGACGCTTGTGGTATCTTATCGGAATGAGTTACTTCAAGGGAAGTGTGGTGAGTAAAAAATTATAGAAGAGATTCTATACATTTTTCTGTGTCCCTTCAAGCATGTGTTGTGACAGTAAGTACTAACAGGTCAGAACACTTTTCTTCTGATCTTTCGCACCAGATCAGCTTAATGTTCATTTATCAGCGTCACCGTTCGCCATAATCGATCACGTGGTTTGAAAGCACATTGAGGGTTCCTCTCTTCAGATCCATCACAGACTAAAGAAACACTGGTGAGATTGATTTCTGTATTAATGACGCTGATCGCGGTTAAAGGGCGTCGGTCGAAACTTACAAAGACGACCAAGTGTATGTACTGTACATTGTTAAATATATATTGGATTATTTGCAATGTACTTGTGAAGTTTATACAAACAACACACAAAAACCCAGGTAACCTTTTAAGGCAACATGGTTATACTGTATAAAACATGCCGTAATATTACAAATCTCTTCATTTCGCCATACAATGTATTTATGAGTTAAAGATAATTTTCACAATAAATTGCGATTTTTAGGCGCGTTCTCAAAATTACGTGAAACGACTATTAGCTTCGTCAAATCCGCATGGAACAACTCGGCTCACACTGGAAGGATTTTCATGAAATTTTACATCTTAGTATGTTTAGAAGATCTGTAAAGAAAATTCAAGTTTCATTCACACCTCAGAAGATTAACGGCAACTTTACATGAAGATCTTGGCACTGTTATGACAGTATCTCACTCAGTACTTCTTAGAGTGAGAAATGCTGCAGACAGCAGTTGTTGAGAAATCAAAACATGTATTTTAATAACTTTTTTTCCGAAAATCGTGCTCTTTATGAGATAACGTGGGGAAAATATGGCACAGTCGGGCAGGCCACAGACAAAAATATGGTGCATGTGCTTCGCAGTCTGGGTAAATAAGGCTACAGACACAAGCTCAGAATATGTAATGCTTATTGGTTTTCTAAGACAAAAGTGGTTACGCGAACGCGCCTCGATACGTTATACGTAAACCGCCTGTCCTGTTTTTGTTAACCGATTAGTTATAACCGTCCTGTCTCTTATGACACTAGCTGCGTCCGTCGCAGGAGAAGCAAAATGTCTTTTGGAATATTTTGTAGCAGATTTCGATTTCGACTTTTGTAGAACTTAAATTTTGTACAACCTACATTATTAGGATTACTTCAGGCTTCAAAATGGCTAAACAATTTAGAGCATGCTACAAGAGATTCCGGGAATTTTATGATTCCCACGTTTCATCACTGTGTCTCTAAGAAACGAACAGTAATCTCTGTACCGACTGAGCCACATTAATCCGGTTCACGCCACCGAATTATATATATATATAATATATATATATAACATTTTATATTATAATTCCACCTACGCGCAAGTATCTTACATTTTCCTTTCATTTAGTCTTCTCGACCAAAATTCTGCGGAACACAACGGGATGTGCTCTAAGAAGGATGAAGTCTACTCGCCAGTTAAGCTCACATCATCAAACAGTGTGAGGATGTCAACAGGTAGGTGTTAAATTGCATGAAAATGTATATTTCAATAAGCTGTGTATTACAAGACACTTCAAGTCAACTTACGTTGATGTAAACGTTTCAAACAAGTATGTAGCAGCAAACCTTAATAAAATTCAAGCCCAGAGAAAATTAATTAAGAAAAAGTTGAAATTTCTACACATTAAACAAGACAGGCAATGCACCTATGACGTAAGACTGAGGTGCGTGCGTGCAACCATTGTTGCCATGCAAAAGCTGTAAGTATTACATATTCTGAGAGTGCGTTTGTAGCCTTAGGTATCAAGCATGCAATAAGCATGCGCCATATTGTCATCTGTGGTCTGCCCGGCTCTACAATATATTTCTACGATATGTCAAACGGCACGATTTTCGAAAAAAAAAGTTATTGAACATAAAATGTGTGTGTGTTGATTTTGTCTACAATTTTTGTCTGAAATATTTCTCATTCTCAGACGAAGTAAGCGAGATATGATAAAAAATGTATCTTGGTGTTCAAGTAAAGTACCGCTATTCTTCTCAGATTTTAATGGAACTTGAATTTTCATGACATGTTTCAAAGTGCTCAAATATCAAATTTCATGAAACATCGTCCACTATTCCATGCGAATTGACGGACAGACAGACGGATGAACGTAAATGACGAAGTTAATAGTCACTTTCTGCAATTTTGTTAAAGCGCCTAACAAATTAAAAAAAACGTATCCTACGCATTTAAATTTAGCTCAAGTGGTAATTAATTTCTGAAACACAACGAGATATAGTCTGGTAAAGAGTTTATATTCACTTAAAATATCGGTTACGCGTGCTACATGCCTTTCACACATCAACATCCGTTACTTTGTCACCGTAACAGCCATATTTGGAGAGAAGTAAAAATCATTAAATTTTCTCCAGCCTCGTGTTACTTTCTTAGGTCCAAATATTTTGCTTAGCACCACGTTCTCAGAAACCATTAATCAGCGTAAAATTTGACGTTCTAACCTCGTTGAATATGAAAACTGCTGTATTTAGAGATGTGTAGTCGCCTGTCCATTATTAATGTTGCAGTGGAACCTGCTTCAGTCTTCTAACTTAATAAGGAAGCGGGCAGATTTCTCCGAAATTTTGGTAACTATAAACAAGACTGTGAGCCGGGTAGCTCAGTCGGTATAGCGACTGACTACGGGGTGAATGGTCCGGGATCGAATCCCGGTGGGAGAAGAATTTTTTCGCCCGTCCAGACCAACCCTGGGGCCCACCTAGCCTCCTGTAAAATGGGTACCAGGTCTTTCCCGGAAGTAAAGTGCTACCGGGTCGTGATGCTGACCACTCACCCCCTTCTAGTGCCGCGGTCATGGAAGAGTAGAGCTATACCTCTACCCATCATCTGGGCCCCACCGGGCCAGTAACGCCATCACTTTACTTTACTTTTTTATAAACCAGACTACATGACATAACATCCGATAAGATACAGTTCACCTCAATCTATTTTCCTATCTTAACGTCAGAACCACAAACACATCTGGAGTTCTCTCCAAACGGTTCGACGAGGAGGAATCAAAGAGTGCATTTAAGATGCCGGTCATCAGTGAAGGAGCTTGCGGCTCACTGAGATGTAATGACGGTTACTGAACGAACGGCCACATTGCCGGCTATATTTATAGTGTACGAAAGACGTCTTCATCTTCAGAAAGCTGATCCAAAAATGATAAATAATTTACGAGATCCTGCCACGATTTACTCTCCCTTTTTGTGCAATAAAATCTGAGATCCATCAAATGTAACCGGGAAGTCAAGAAATAATATAACACTGAATGTTTCATAAGCGTGAGCAAAGTACAGTAACTGTCAAAAACATTATCCACCTGGCTTCAGTGCCAGAGCTAGGCTCATTAAAGATGGGTGAATATAAACAGACCCCAGCCTGACAAACTTCTTGTTGTCTTAATTATTGATAAAAGTACAACTTGCACAGCCATAAATTAAACAATTTCCGAATATACCTCATATCTTGATACGATACCCTAAATTATCCATGAAATTAGCAGGTATTTTACAGTTACATCCAAAATTTAACCCTCAGAATACTCTTACACGCTTAAGATGGAAAGAGTAAAAGGTAAAGCAGTCCCGTTACAGGCCTGGAGTGGTCCAGAGGGTTCCAGGAAATTAAGGTTCCCAGATTTCATGACAACGGCACAGGATAGTGGTAAGGTTGTCAGCCTTAGGCACCGGTCGCCTTTACTCACAGGAAATACTCCTGGTACTCATTTCTGTTAGACGCTGAGTCGACCCCAGGGCCATAGTGCGATCGGAAGGATTTTATGTCAATGAAAAATTAAAATGACACCAGCTGGAATCAAATCAGTGACCTTCCGATTTGTAGCACAGCACTTTAACCACTTTGCTACCGAGGTCCCCAAGATCAAGAGAGTAGGATCCTAATTCTACAGGATGCTACATGGTCTTACATCCCAGAAGATAGTGAACTTTATGGCTGCTATTTCAATGCGTTGGTCTAGTCTCGAAACGGGCCTGTTCGTTTCGTCATGTCCGCCCGTCCGTCCGTCCGTACGCATTTATCAGCGCGACTCCAAGTGCACGGATTTCCATGAAATTTGATACTGGGGACTTTCATGAAATTATGTAGAGAAAATCCAAACGTGGGTCAAATCAGGCAAAAACATCGAACACTTTATACGTAGTCATCGGTGAGTTTCTGTTTCCGGCGAAATTAAGTAGCCGTAACAGCACTCTCTTCGAGCGATTATGGTATCAGGCTGCAAGTCCGTCCGTATGTCGGTCTGTCTGGAACGGGCTCAAACTGGAAACATTTCCTTAGAATTTGGTGTTGGGAATTTCTACGAAAATCTGTCGAGAAATTCAAAGTGTGATTCCAATCGGGCACAAATGTCGGTTGCTGTACACGCAGAGTTTGTACGTTTTATTGTTGTTGCTGGCGACATTAAACCGCTATAACAGCGCTATATTCAAGTGAAATGATATCAGGCTGTTAGAAAGGTCGAGGAAGTATACACATCACGCAAATGTGCCACAACGTTACATTATAAGCATATAACCTATCTTGTTTGTGTTCCCACTCGCTCGTACATATACGACCGGGATATAAGGCTTCCTTTCGGCCTAGTCTGACAAACATGGCCGAGTCTCCATTTGAAATATTACTTATAACATCTGAACACTTTTTCTGAGTGGGAAAGGACCTGCATATCAGGAAGAATTACACGTTACAGCGCCAACAGAAAGTTCTCTACTATTTGCTTTTATAACTAAGAGCCGCACACAAAGGTAAAATATGAAGCTACGTCATTTATCCTGAAAAGAATGTAAAATGCAGGTCACAGTCAAGTATGTAAACGACCGTTACAAATATATAATACGTCTTCTTTATTTCAAACTTTCTTACTGCTTACACCACCTATCAAGATGGAACTGACAGTGTTCCGAAACGTCGCCACATAAAATTCAGACGTCGGGGAATCACCCAAAAGAAAGAATACAACAAACTACGTTATTGTAATTTTTATCTTTGCACCGTGCATTTTGAAATCTACGTAGTTTACACACCGACAAATGCACTATTTATTAACTTGGTTAAAAGTTCTAAATTTACATTAAAATACACAATAATATCGCTCCTACATGCTTCGGTCTTTAATGACTATCATCAGGTAGCTTTATCTGTACCTGACTAAAGTTATATTTATTTTAAAACGCTCGGTAAAATTACGTCGTTATATAAATTAGGTGATGTGGCAGCATGTCGTAGAGCGGCATGTGTGTTGTGTGTAGTGCAGAGTGAGACAGCGGCATGTGTGTTGTGTGCAGTGCAGAGTGAGGCTAGCGGCATGTGTGTTGTGTGCAGTGAGGAGTGAGGCTAGCGGCATGTGTGTTGTGTGCAGTGCAGAGTCAGGCTAGCGGCATGTATGTTGTGTGCAGTGCAGAGTGAGGCTA
>Ga0123357_10013938_pt1 | contig 10466 bp, 25 predicted proteins | sample TergutEmb28metaG_FD_89873 | JGI IMG/M metagenome (GOLD analysis project Ga0123357, IMG submission 89873) | Embiratermes neotenicus P4 segment gut microbial communities from Petit-Saut dam, French Guiana - Emb289 P4 | ecosystem: Host-associated > Arthropoda: Insects > Digestive system > Gut ...
TATGTATGTATGTATGTATGTATGTATGTATGTATGTATGTATGTATGTATGTATGTATGTATGTATGTATGTATGTATGTATGTATGTATGTATGTATGTATGTATGTACGTATGTATATATCTAATTATGTATTATGTACTACGTAGTACGTATTTATGTATGTATGTAGTATGTATGTGTATGCATGCATGTGTGTATGTGTGTATGCGTGTATTTATATGTGTGTGTATGTATATATATATTGTGTATGTATGTATTTATGTATGTATCTATGTATGTATAAATGTATTTACGTATTTTTATGTGTGTGTATTTATGTATTATTTAATATGGTTTTATTGCTTGTTCCATTACATTTGTAATATTAAATGCTATAAATAATTATTAATATAAATTTACATTAGATTTTTAATTTATCTGTTATTCTGCATTTCATTTTTCGAAAGGGATTTCGTTAATAAATTTTACAAGTTCTCTATAGTGTTCCCTTATAAGGTCTTTTTAATTTGTTGGCCAACTTCCTTTTTGTAGGGCGGTTGTCTCCAGCTTTTCTCTCCCTCCTTTTATAAACTTTTCGCATTCATAGTTTACGTGGTCCGTTTTCTGTTCTGCTGTACCGCCGGGGCATGTTGGTTCCTTTATGATTTTAAAAGGGTGTATGTATGACTTTTTCTTCCCATGTCCGTTAGTATAGCTGCTAAATTTTTGTGAGATTGATTTTCATTTTTAATCTATCTTCTACGTTTGGGAAATATTCTTTCTTTATGTTTCCTTTGGTGGTTTGTGTCCTGTTTCTTTGCCATTTCTTCATGCTTTCTTCTCTATCTCTCTCGTCAATACGCTTCTTGGTATTCTATTATAGTTTTCTGGTATTGACTCGTTCGACGCCTTCTTCTTGGCTACTATGTCCGCTAGCTCATTTCCGAGTATACCTGCATGTGCTTTGATCCAGCGGAGCGTTATTTCCCAACTTGTTTTCGTCATCTCGATAATTTTCCTTCTTATTACTTCTATTATGCATGTGTGTATTTTGGTGTTTTTTAGTTTGTCTAATGTTATTTTATTTTCCGTGTATATTGTGACTTTTTGTCAGTCCTGTTTCTATGTATGGTAGCGCTGTTAATATCGCTAGTTGTCCTGGTTGATTATTTGTGCAATTTTGGTTAGCCGGCTTTGTACGCTTCTAATGTTTTGTCCTGATTCGAAGATGGTTATTCCTGAGCCGACGCCCTTTTCTGTCTTGCTCCCGTCGGTGTAAATATGTAGTGATCAGATTTCTTCCTTTTCGTCCGTACTTCTTATGCTTGCTTCCGCCGGGTATTTCGAGTATCTTACCGCCATATCTTTATCAAAAGTTTGTTATTATTGGCCGTGCCTTTAATTACTTGGTTTAGTCGTGCTACTTCTTCTATTTGTATGTCAATGGGCTTCATTCCTGTGACCACATAGAAGGCTTCGTGTGACACAGTGCTGTGAGCTCTTGCCATTTTAAGTTAATAAGTTTTGAACACTTAGAAGCCTGGTGTTTTCCTTTATTCATAGCTTTCATCCACACAGGGACTCCGTATATAAGCAAAGGTTCAATTCCTCCTATGTATATTGTCTGCAGGGCTTTGTGGTTTACACCCCAATTGAGCTTGACCGATTTAGCCAGCTGGAATATAAGCTTCTTACACTTATCAGTTACGTAATTTATGTGTTCTCTAAAGTTTATTTTGTAATCAAATATTATTCCCAAATATTTTAATTTTTGTACCTGTGGAACAGTTTCATTGTTCAATTACACTGCTTCTTCTTTTTGCTCCTTTCGTTTCCTTTTAGTCATTAACATTAATTTTGATTTTTCTTCGTTAAATCTTATTTTGTTGCCTTTTGCCCAAGTTGATATTTTGATGTGTGTATGTGTAAGTGTGCATGTGCGTATGTATGTATGTGTGTTTGTATTTATGTATATATGTATGTATTCATGGATTATGTAGTTATGTACGTGTGTATGCAGTATGTGTATAATTTTGTGTATGTGTACGTATGTATGTATGTATGTGTGCCACTCTTAGGAAGCCTGTTTGAGAATCGAATCCCTCTCCGTGGACTGCTTCACGTTCTACATATGAAGCTCTTTTGGTTCGAAATATATGAGAAGTGAAGCAATGTATGTTACAGTAAGGCAATTTACTGTTGTTGATTCGAGCGCCAAATAATCGTTCTGTGGTGTCTGGTATCTGTTTTTTGTGCAGAATTTAAGTCAACTTGCTTACACCCTTTGTAACCATATTTAACAATTTGGCCCTAGAAATAACACTGGAGGCTCCGTCCAGACAGCACACAAATAAGCCTGCGAACTGCCCACAGGTAGTGCAGACAGTGCGCGATACAACCTTGGCACAGGCCATAATTTGCACCGTCACAATTCCGCGGCACACTCAATACACGATCGAATACAAAATCCAGAGTCAAACACAAAGTTGTGTTTAACCGCAGATTTGTGTCTTATCTTTATTTTTTAATGACACAGCTCTACTCTGTCTTACTAAGTCCGCATGATACACTAACACAACAAGACATATCTAACTTAAGCCTTTAAGTACAAGTTTAAAGCCACATCTCTCCATCTACACTCCAATTAAGGCTCCGTACGAACAATCTCAACCTAGCCACTAACACCCACGCAGCCTTCTGGCCACAGAAGTTTGGGGTGTTTGCAAGGAAATAAAACGGCCGGGGCGTAGAGCTGTCCAATGACCTCCGTGTAATATCTTGTTTAAGAATGCAATGGAGGATATTTCTCCCCTTGTTCCCCGACAGTTTTTGTATCGTACAAATGTTTTGTTGTCACATAAACTACTGAAGATTTCAGAGAGAAAGTAAATAGAAATAACAAATACATTATGTAACAAAAGAGCAATATCATCCATATAAATGTCGCTTATCTACGTACATGCAAATAACACAGTGACATTGAGATAAGTTCACTTGTGTGCATTCGTACTGCGATCAATCTGAAAACTTCAGCGGAAGGCACGCAACAAGAACTGCAAAATCCATATTATTTACGATATGTAAGAAACGATTGAAATAAAAACTTTTACCGACACTGTGAAGTCGACGTACTTTAGAGGACGGAGAGCAGGACACGAGTTTAGAAATGTTTTGTTTCTGGAATGGGCTTCAGCTTGCAGCGATATTCAGCAGCTCGTAGGGGAATTGCTACTGTTGAATGGAATATGGCAATAATTGTAAAACAGAAACGTCTAATGGCCTTTGGGTGCTTTATAGGGGCATAGAGCGGCACTGAGAGAGAGAGAGAGAGAGAGAGAGACAAACGGCTCGAATTACTGTACGTTCCAAATTAATTTGATATGTACGCATTTTCCCACTATTGTGGGCACTGCAACACAAAAGCACTTGACACAAAGATTCACAAAACACAATCAAGAAGGAAAACAAGCAGTTAATTTTGTACATTTTCAGAAAACAGCCAACAAGATGCAAAGTTCCTCAAATTTATTTATTTTTCTAAGACGCTATATACGTTTAAGACGGATTTTCCGGCCATCATCAGGCGCTCAAAACTTTACATACAGTCCGTTACTTCTACCTGCTGCTAGCTGCAGGTAGCAGTAAGGGTCTGACAAACACCTGACGATGTATGTTCAGTTTTGAGCTCCTGATTACGGACGGAAAAATCCGTCTGAAATATGTAGAGCGTCTTACACAAGTAAATAAATTGTGAAAAGTTGCATCGTTTAGGTTGCACTCTGAGAATATGTTAGCGATGCACAGACCTATGAATGTAAATTTTGAAAAGTAACAAAATAAGGTAAAAAAACGTTCACTTTCAATTCTCAAAATATTTTGAGAAGTGGAAGTGGTCGTTGTATGAGTAAATCCGGTGCTTGTGTGTTTGCGCGCGTGTGTGTGTGTGTGTGTGTGTGTGTGAGTGTAAGCGCGCTGAAGGCAGCGAATTTCTGTAGGAAATTCGCATTAATTTTATTTAAACTGTGTTGAACAATAAATAAGTCCATGTATTGATCTGTGCCATTATAAACTTCACACGAAAGTAAAAAAATTCATAAATAAGGACAGAAACACTGTTTGTACGGTCTATAAAATATGTGGCAAAATATTATTTACAACTTATGTTTATTGGGACGTACATCATTGTAATAGTTGAAGAAAAAAATACCAAATTGATGTCATTTGATAACTTATTACACTTCTTATGGGGTCAACATGTTTCGGACATTAATATGCCCATAACCGGAGCTTGCGACTATTCTGTTGAATTATCACATTGGTCGCATTGTTCTTGGTTCGACGTGTGTTAGAGATTCGGTGTGTTTGCGTTGGAGTGGTATTCGTGTTGCAGGCTTCAGCCAATGTGGTAATTCAACAGAATAGTCGCAAAATTCCGACGATTGCTATAATAATTTCCGAAATATGTTGAGCACATAAGAAGTGAAATAAAATAGGAAGGGAAAACAAGTTGGTCTTTTATTCTTCAAATAACAGAGAGTTGTGTTTGACTAAATAAACTTTCCACAACCACACAAACACACACCAAAACACACACCCAAAAATCCACACATACAACCACAAACACATCCACACACATAACCACACACATACCCACACCCACACACACACACGCACCCACACACACAAACACACACAAACATCCACACGCACCCACACACACACAAACACCAGCACACACACCCACACACACCTACAAACAACCCACTAACGTAAACCCACACACACACACAAAATCACACACCTACAAACACATCCACATCCACACACACCAACACACTAACCACAAAGACACCAACACACAAACCCACGCAACCCACACACACAGACACAAACACCCACACAGACAAAAACCTACACATCCACACACACACAGACACATAAACACACCCCCACACAAACACAAACAAACCCACACACATCAACACACACACCAACACACACATACACACACACCCACACACACATACACACGCCCACACACACACCCACAAAAACCCACACACCCACACACACACAGCCAAACACACCCAAACACACACACCCACACACACACCCACATATGCAACACACACACACAACAACATACACACACCTAGACACACACCTAAACACACACATACACACAACCACATACACACACACCCACAAACAAACCCACACATACACCCACACACACGCACACACACACCCACACACACATCCACAAATCTAAACAAATCCACACAAACACACACAACCACATACACACACAAAAACACACACATACAAAACCACACACACCAACACAACCACAACCGCACACACCCACAAACACAAACACACACGAATATAAACATACACCCGCAAACCCACACCCACACGCCCACACACACAATAACACACACACACAAACACCCAGAAACACACCCAAATAAACACACACCCACACACCCACAACCGCACACCCACACCCACAAACCCAAACACCCACAAACACCCAAAAGCCCACACCCACACACCCACAAACACCCAAAAATACACCCAACCATACACACACAAACACACAAATCACACACATACACTCATACCCACATACCAAAAGCCCACAAACCCACACAACCACACACACAAGCACACACACACACACACAAACTCACACACACACACTCACACACAAACACAAACACCTACACACATATCCACAAACCCACACTCCCACACCCCCACACACACACACACCCACACATACAATCGCACACAAACACCTACACACAAAACCACAAACCCACACACCCACACCCCCACACTCACACACACAAAAACACAAACCCATACCAATAAACCCATACCCATACACACACACACCCACACACAACCACACACAAAAACCCACACAAACAATCCCACACACATACACACACAAACACATTTACACACAAACAAACACCCAAACACACACAACTACAAACACACACACAAAAAACCCACCCATACACACACCCACACACACAAACACACACTCACAATCACACCCACACACCAAACCAAACACACACACCCACACACCCACACACACTCCCACACACACACAACCATACACACATCCACACACACCCACAATCATACACACACACCAACAAACCCACACACAGACACACCCTTACACACACTCACACACACGCACACACACATACACACAACCCCACAACCACACTACCACAAACACCCACACACAACTACACAAACACCCACATCCACACAATCACACACACCCGAAAACACCCACACACCCAACCACACACCCTCACAAACCAACACAAAAACACCCACACCCACACCCACAAACATACACTAAGACACCCACACTTACACACCCACACCCACATACCCACATACCCACAGACACAAACACACACCCACCAACACCCACACACTTACACACACCGAAACACCCACACTCACACAACCACACACCTACACACGCACCACACATACACACACCAAAACAGACACCACACACACAACACATACACCCACACCCACACACACACACACACAAACACATACACACCCACACACAAACTCATACACAACCACACACACCCACAAACACACTCACACACACACACATAGACAAACCCACACACACACATACACACACCCACGCACACACATACAACCACACACACAAAACCATACACCCACACAAACACACACATATACACACCCACACACAAACCCACAAAAACACACACACACAAACACACCCACACAACCACATACACCCACACACAACCACACACACACACGCAACCACACACACCAAAACACACAATCACATACACACATATACACACCCACAAACACAACCACAAAAACACACACATACACACACCCACAAAACCACACCCACACACCTAAACGCCCACACACACACACACACCAACACACACAAACACTCCCACACACACACCCACACACACACCCACACACACACCCACACACACACCCACACACACTCACACACCCACACAAAACAAAACAACCACACACACAAACGCCCAGTTACCCACGCACACATACACAACCACACATCCACACACCCACACCCACAAACCAACCCACCCACATACAACCACACAGACACACACACCCAAACACACCCACAAACACACCCTCACAAAAAACCACACATACACTCACACGCACACACCCACACCTACAAACGCACACACAAACCCAAAAACAACCACACACACACCCAAACAAACACACTCCCACACGCACATACACACACACCCACATACCCACACCGACACACCCACACACACCCACACCCACAAAACCTCACACACAAAAACCCAAACACATAAACAGACACACACCCGCACCCCCAATTCATCATCCAAACAACCACACACTCCCGCACAAACCCACACTCACACACCTACACACGAACCCACACACACACATCCACACACATACAAACACAACCACACACCCACAAACACAAACACACACAAACCCAAACACACAACCTCACACATACTCACACACACACACCCACACATACACACATCCACAAACCCACAACCACACACCCACACACACACCCACACCCATACACAAACACACACCCCACACACACCCACAAACGCACACACCCACACACACATCCGCAACGACAACCACAAACATACACATAAACCCACACACCCACTCTTAACCACACCCACACACATACACAAACAATCACACACCAACACCCACACACCCGTACACCCACACGCACACACCCACACCCACACCCACACACCTACACACAAATCCACACTTCCACACACAAGCGCCCAAACGAACGCACACACACCACACACATACACACCAAACAGACACCACACACACTCAACACACACACCCACACCCACACACTCACACACATACACACCCACACACACTCACACACCCACACACCCACACACCCACACACGCACAAACCCACACAGACACCGGCAAACACACAAACACTCTCACACACACAGCCACACACAACCACACATCACAAACACACACCCACACACACAGACACCCATACACCCACACACACAAATCAACACACACCCACCCACACAAAAACTCACACATTCACACCCACACCCACACACCCACACACACCCACACACACCCACACACACACCCAAACAACCAAGCATACATCCAAACACCCAAACACACACACCCACACACCCACTCCAAAACACACTCCCTCACACACAACCACACACAGCCACACACACACCCACACACACCACACACACCCACACACATACACACAAACTCACACAAACTCCCACCCACACAAACACACCACACTCAAACCCACACACACCCACACCCACCCACAAACATACACACACACCTACTACCCAACACACCCACACACCCAAACACACACCCACACACACAATCACACACACACCCACTCACCCAAGCGCACACACTCAAACCCACACACACACACCCACACACCCACAAACACACCACAAACACACCCACAAACACACCTACAAATACACACACAAGCACACGCACACACATACAACCACACACACCCACAAATATACACATAACTACACCCACACACACCCAACCACACACACACCCACACCCCCACACACACATCCGTACACCCACACACACACTATCACACATACACACACAACCAGACACCGACACACCCACACACACACCACACTCACCCACACGCACCCACCCACACCACACACCCACACCCACACACACCACACACAGACCCACACACCACACAAACCCACACAAACACACCCACACACACGCGCACACACACACATATACACACACCCACACACAAACACCCACACACACCCACACACCTTCACACATACACACACCCACACACCCACACGCACACACCCACACCCACACACCCACACTCACCCACACTCACCCACATACACCCACACACACAACCACCATCCCACACACACCCACACTCACCCACACACACACACACCCACACACACCCACACAACCACACACACAATCACACACACACATACACCCACCCACACACCCACACACCCACACCCACACACCCACAAGCCCACACACACACCACACTCACCCACACGCACCCACCCACACCACACACCCACACACACCACACACACTCACACACCACCCACACACCCACATACCACACACCCACACACACACCACACACACCCACACACACAACCACACACACACGCCCACACACCCGACACACAATGCAAGATGGCTGACGATGTTATTCAGCAGATCGGAAACGTCCTGAACACAATTGTTTATCTAACGAAAAAAGTGGGAACTTGAAGAAAGAGTTGAAGCATTCGATCCACGAATCCGTATGTACCCTGAGGAAACTAGTATTTTCTCTCAAAAGTGACTTGCTAGGTAAATCTGAAGAAAGCAATGAATCGCGAAATGAGGTTAAGCAACTTAAGAACACCTTGGAGAACATGATGTCTACGACCTCGGTAAGACAACTAGCGCCATCTGTCACCAGCTTTCCAGAACCAACCAGCCAACGCACAGCAAACTCTACTCCACCTAGCGGCGGCAAAACGAAACTGTTCTCAAAAGTTTTATCCGGGAAAAACGCAGAACGGCACAGACTAACAGTGAAACCGAATGACAATAAGACGGCAGAAGAAATCAAGAATCTGCTAAGAAAAAAAATAGATCCATTAAATATGAAAATTGGAATAAGAACGTTCAAAAGCCTCAAGAATGGAAACGTTTTAATAGAAGCTGACAACAAGGAAGAGATAGAATTAATAAACACGCAGATACCCGTTAAATGCGAAGACCATGTTCAAGCAAACGTCCATAAAAAAGAGATCCAAGACTAATTATATACAACGTACCTGATGCTGTGACACCTGAAAACGTTGAGGATATAATACTCGCGCAGAACCCAGACCTAAACCTGCAAGAAGGGGACATTCAGAACAAGTTCGCCTTCAAAACCAAAAGGAACATAAGGAACATTGTAATTGAAGTGAAACCACAGACTCGCAGTCAGCTGCTGCAAAACAAACTCAAACTTGAATGGACAATATGCAATATTGATGACTATGTGTCTATAAGCAGATTTTTCAAATGCAGCCGGTACAACCACCGACATACAGAATGCAGGAGCGAGGAGACCTGCCCCTATGCGCTGGAAAACACATATTGAAAGAATGTACAGCGTCGAGGTCCGACTATAAGTGCGTAAACTGCGTGTCATTCAATGCACATAACAAAGGCAGGAAAACCATTGAGTACCATTCGTCACTCGATAGGAACTGCCCCAGCCTGCAGGCGATGATAGTTAAACACAGGCAGAATACCAACTACTAACATGGCCCAAAAAGACAACA
>Ga0123357_10013940_pt1 | contig 10466 bp, 7 predicted proteins | sample TergutEmb28metaG_FD_89873 | JGI IMG/M metagenome (GOLD analysis project Ga0123357, IMG submission 89873) | Embiratermes neotenicus P4 segment gut microbial communities from Petit-Saut dam, French Guiana - Emb289 P4 | ecosystem: Host-associated > Arthropoda: Insects > Digestive system > Gut ...
AACCAAGAACAATACAACCAATGTGGTGATTCAACAGAATAATCGCAAGCTCCTGATGATGGACATATTAATGTCCGAAACATGTTGAGCACATAAGAAGTGAAATAAAATAGCAAGTGACATTAAGTTGGTCTTTTATGCTTCAACTGTCACATTGATTCACGGTCCAATAAACATAAGATGTGTTTACTGTATTTGTACTATATCTTTTTACGGCTTAAATGTTTCTCCCAACTGTCAAATACAAATAACGAATTAAGTACAGTATTAATAAAAATGTTGCCAAAAACAACCGTTTACAGAAATTTTTCCACTTAAACCTCCTAATGTAGCCTAGTTTCAAAGAAAAATCCAATTATCCGGATTTTCTGCTTATCCGTTTGGCTCGCCGTCCCAGTTAACCCGGATAAGTACAGCTCTCCCCTATTTGATAACTGATTAGGCGCGTCAGTTCCTTAAACTAAGGAGCTAGTGGAATTCGAAAACTTCTTGGCGGTCATCTCAACAATATAAATTTCCATATTTGTATTCATATTTTCCGCAGACTAAAAACAAATAAGATTATAATAAAACTTATGAGGAATATGTTCTCAACAGCTTTGAGATTTGCTATAGTCAGGTGTTTACTTGTTCGGGTGTTCAATAAACAAATTTTTATTCCCTCTTTGAGGAATTTAATTTCCAATAATCTTTTCATGACAGATACCATGTTACAACGGCGCCTTATAAAAATATCTTGCAGTATTAGCAATTATACCTATTAATTTCATCTCCCTTATACAAGAGGCCTAATTCGTAGAACAAAAGAAGTAGAAATATTCCTGAAACTCCAAATATTTCTAAACGATTTCTTACGTCATTAAGAATTTATTTTCCCGAACAGGAATCTCTACAGGTACTACGCTTTCAGTGTTTACAACTGAACAAATACACCTTACAACAAGGAAATTCTTGGGAAGATAGTCAACAATTAATATCCCGTCTAGCCTTAATGAATTACCTTACTTCTTCCTCGTCATGTTTCAAAACGTAACATTTACCCATAACGATAAAAACTGCGTCGGACTGTATCTCAGCATGGTGTAGCAATTCGAAATTCTGCATTAACTTACAGCACTAAACCGACATTTTGCAGAAAAGTGCCCTGTAAATTCCACCATATCTCTCTCTCCCACAGACTCCTTCATTTCACTTCTCATAATTGGTTTGCGCTGCATTACTTGAGAAATTAACGCTTTATCTTTAATGACTTAAACTCTCAGCACGTCCTTCCGAGTTCATAGCCTTAGTTCCTTCTTGCACACGTCAGTATCAGCGATCGTTCACGTTCCAGTCTCCTTCTTTCACTGTGGGCATAAAAGACACTCTGAGAGGTAATGTGTTCCTAAATTACCCTTACGAGACTCATATTGTTCCCTTGTACTTTGAAGATATGAAGGTAGCTATAAGCCTGCCTCATGAAAACACACATGTCACTGTTTCCGTCATATTGCTTTGTGCCCTGAAAAACCTCGGCATTTTTTCGACCATTCCACTAAACTTCCGAGCCACTGCATCACTGAATAATTTCGAATGGATTTGCAGTTTCCTGCTGCGAGACTAATGGGGACAACGCAGCGTAGCAATAAAGGCTATCGTGCGCCTTTATCAACCGAGTAGTCTGCATATGTTTGAGGATTTCAGTATCATTCTCCGTCCAGACGGACACTGCTGCGCAGGAAAGTAAACCTTGTTTGTTCTCAGAACTGTATGAAACCCATAAATAATCTGTTGCCAACAAGCAGACCTTTTAAACGCTAAAGCAACTGGTAAGTATACTGCCCACTGGTCTATGATACCGCTGTATAAGTGATGACAAGTGTCATTTTCTTTTGAAGATTTTACGACGAACGCTGCAATGCACTCACAGACCTTCGAGCAGACGAACTAAGAGAGAGTGCCAATGCGTAGAAATTCTTCTCTAAAATGGAAATTACACGATGAGAAAAAAATCGAGGTGTTTCCGCCCATCTATTTCCCGCAACATACTGATTGTTACAACTGCCAAACTGTTGAGTATTGTATCTGAAATACATTCTATCCTCATCGTTGAATTCAGAATGCAGCGCAGATGTACGTGACAGAACGTCTGATTATAAGCAGACTTAACAGAAGCGAAAAGTACTAATTCGTGCCGTCCTCAAAAGAATCTCGTAATTGAATTATATCAGACATATCGATGAAGTAGATACAAAATCTTCAAATAGGCTGTTTTAAAAGGCCTCAATTTCTTCAATTCTGCACCGATGTAACCCACAGCTCTCTTCGAATCTTCCGAAAAATTTGGATTTTTAAAAAAATTTGAACCCGTTATGATCACTATAAAAGCCACCTGCAATTTCCGTTCATGAAATATAGAATTATTTCAGAAAAGTAAAAATAATTTCTCCGACATTCTCTAAAACTGCAGCTGGCTCCCCACTTATCAAGCGCCAGGCGAGAATTTATTGACTGAACAAGAGATGGAATGACGTCGATCTGCGATTCTTTAGTTCTACGTTTCACTGCCGGCAGTATGCAGAAAATGTGAAGCAGAAGTGGCCAACAGCCTTCACTCGATTGACAACTGCTGCTTTGTAATTCAGCATACATACTACACACACACACACACACCCTCCCCCCTCTCTCTCTCTCGATCCCTCCCGCTCTCTCTCTCTCTCTCTTTCTCTCTCTCTCTCTCCGTTTATCACATTGATAGAAAAACATGAATTGAAAATGTTTGATAAATGCATATGAGGATAATGTTTGGACCAATGAGGAAGGCAGTAACAGGGGGGTAATAAAAGCAATCAAATGGAAGATAATTAGTTGGACGGGGTCTGTAGTACGGTCTTGGAAGGGATGAGGAAGGCAAGGAAATTTTAGTGGGAAAACAAAGAGGGAAGAAACGACTTTGGCGACCTCAGTGCAGATGGAGACCCTACAGAAATAGAATAAGGCAGTCGCACTTTCCATTGAAAACATTTAACGAAAATAAGCTTATCACTAGGTTCATGTCATTTATACAACAACTGAATTTCTATGATGTCTTCAGAAAGAATTCTCCTCCCTGGTATTCGCTAAACATGCACATATTTCAGAAAAGATATCAGAGATGATGTTGATTTCCACAAATTACACGTATCTGTTTATGTGAGCTGCGAACTATGTAAATACTTAGATGAATTCAATCCAAGCAAAGATAAGGACACAGAACTACAACACGTATATAAATGTACAACCAGCATAGCGATCACAGTCAAACCCTTGACTGTTAGCCGCTACTCCGAATCTACTGCAGCAGAATACAAACACTCATTAACTGTTAACAGTGACACGTAACATTCTTTGAAACAAAAGTGACCAAACTGCTAGACAATTGTGTTGACCCTGAAGTGGATTCTACAGTTTACGTCTTGGTCCCACTGTTTACCAACAGCTAGTAGCATCATTTGTCCTGTGTCGAGAAATTAACATGAGAGCGCCATCTTCTTCGTGGCTTCTAAGGTAACATTACATGTTCTCTTTGCACAAACTAGATTACCTTTGCGGTCAAGACTACAGGTTTGCCTACACAAACACAAGCATCTCAACCCCCTAAAACCGTGTGCTAAAATAAGATAACGGACCAAGTGGGCAGGAGGTAACTTCACGGCTTCAGGGAACGCTGTCTAAACTCCATTACTCGGTAAACACGGATATTCTACCGTTTTTGACCGGAAACTTAAGCTTCAGTGTCGGATGTACGTTGAGCAATATATCGTCTTTGTATTGTCTATGTTGTTAACACAAGGAAACGGCTGGCATTGTCTTATATTGTGTAAACCCGAGGCAAGTTTTCTTTGTCGTGTGAGTACTTCTCAGCTGACCATTAAGTTCTTAGTATATATCTGGGTTTCAACTAATGTGATTTGTTTGAGGAAGCGCTTAGTAATTATTGCAGTTGTCGCCAAGAATAATGTCCCTAACTCCTCTTTCCCCTAAGGGATGAAATGTGGTAACACAGCAAAGGGTGGGATGGGAATTGAAATTTAATTTACCATAACTACCATGTGACGGTTTTGTACACGCCCTCCTTGATCTAAATGTTGCATTTATATGGCGGTTTAGTCATTTATATGGACAGTCTGAGTTGTTAACTTGTAGGACATTATAAAATATGGCACAGTAAAAACTAATTGGTTGGGCAGTCTAGAGACTTTTCATTACAATCGTAGGTCATTTTCTGTCCCCTACTCTATCATGAAGCATGCAAACTAGAAAACGACTAAACACATAGACTGCCACTTCACAGAGAACTGTAAAATCTGCACACAAGTGCACAGCATTCATGAACTCGAATTTTCTAACAGTACAGAAATGGTCAATAACTGGCTAAGCTACAAGCTGGATGACAGAAAATATTGGTTCGATTCCCGGCATAAGCAACAGAGCTATTTCTATGCCAAAGGACCCAGACCGGCTCTAGAGTCTCGACCTTTCTCCTATTCCGTGGGTATTAGAATCTCGTTACCCCGCAGTAAAGTGGCCGGGCGTTAATCTGACCATTCACTTCCATCTAGTGTCGGGGTCAAGAATGGACAGAGCTACATTTCTACTCCACCCATAAGCCTTCAGGGATCACAGACTTCACTACACCTGAACTTTTAATGTCCTACTCTTTGAAAGCTAGCATGTTCTAATTTAATGATAACCATTGGACCGCAGTGTCCCCTGACAGTAGACCTTGCAGTTATACTGAGGTGGGCTGTACCCTTCACACTGCAAGCGCTTTACGTCAGGTACCGTCTGCGGGGTTAGCGACGCAGATAGGTCCGGGCATGATGGCAAAGAGAAAAAGTGGTTACGTTCGTAATGTGTTCTATACACCTAATTTATTTTCAAGTTGTACGGCAGGGATCAGAAACCAAATGGATCACACGACTGTGGAAATCTTGGTGCCTTCGGAAGGGCTTTTTTGAGCCCTCGTTAATGATAAACTATTCATGACCCTAATAATCCTTTAACGATCAGCTCGTGATTGCAAAGTAAGGAGCGATTTTTCGCTGAAGAGAAGGAAAATGTGAACAGCCTCGTAGAGTTATAAATATTTATATTGCATTCAAGTCTCAAATAAACTTAGGGTCTCGAGTGTAGGTCCTCTACAGTTAAGAGAGTTGTGTGATTTAGTACAACAGAGTGTACGAAAACAATAACCTGGTGGGAGCACTGACGCCTCGGCCTTATTAGTAATACAATTAGTCTATTTGGACGCCTGTTATTTTCAGTATAGTCCTTGATAACATCCTTAAATTGTATGCCTCCAGTAGTTATCCTTTACCAAAGACGCTAGCAACGCCTATTCTCATACTTTTAGCCCTATTAGTTTTAATAGTTAATTTAACGATGTTGTTCTTAGCCTGGAATACACTGTATTGAATGATAGGTTGATTAGGGGATACGTCCTTGGATAAGACGCAGAAGGAAGTCGCAGTAGTCTTATTTTAGGCACTATTCCGAAATTTGTAAGCAGGTACTACCACAAAGCACAAAAAACCCCTACAAACCAGTCGGTAACAGGAAAAAACCCCACAAAGGGACCTTCCGAATACGAAACAGAAGAGCTTCTTACAAGACTACGACAATCGGCGTTGTCAATATAATGCTTACATAACCAAGCTTACATTCTAAATAAAGGCAATTTAGTTCAAGGGTGAGCATGACGGGTCTATGAGTCAGTAGTCTAATAAAAGGAGGATCATGCTGCGGTCAAGGTTTCTATTAATAAACAAATTTAAAAGAATATTAACATCAAAACCATTAAGATAACCACCATTTCCGTTGGGAACGACTGACTGCTTGGACAAGAATCGTCTTAAAATCTGAGCGGATATAACTGAAAGTTACTGGCAGCAGGCATTTGTAATGTCTGATTTAGCCATCACAGTCTATTTGCAGGTGCAATTTGTGGCTATGTTTACATTCTAGTTTCGTAATAACATTCACATTAACATTGACTGTAGTTCATTAGTTACAGGCTGCAAAACTAAAATCTAAACGAAATATTTACACCGACGCCATTGCTGTTCAACAGTGCACACCGTTTACTTTAAAAAGTTAAGTATTTTTCGGAAATTTATTACCGTGCAGAATATGAGGGCACTACGGTAAGTGGTGTTGTTCCTGTCGCTCCCATCTTACCACTTCGAGGGTCCACACAATATAATCCGGTTTAGGAAATCAAGTGGTGTGGGATTTAGATGGCGTTCAACGGCATTCAATTTCGTTAAATCGGTAACTTAGATTCATAAGTTGAAAATGAAGATAAAACAGACAAAACGATGACGTCATAAGTTTACTTCCTTTACTGAAGAAAGGCTAATGATCGAATCACGCCGTTTAACAAATCTGGTAGTCCAGCCCGTGATTTTTCATTGATTGAGATTTCAAGGCTCTTGAAAGTAAATGTTTTGAATGGTAATAAAAATACTGTTTATAATTTACTCATTAAATTACAGCAGACATCAAAAGCAGACTACAAGTTACAGTACGAATAAAGAAAAGGAAATATTAAGATGAGCTATAATGTGTATTTTGGGATAAAATGAGTGGAAATGAATAAAAATACACACTCTATGAAAATACATTACTGCAGATTAAACCACTTTATTTTGTATGTTAAAATTATGATCAGGTTATAGGACCAAATAATGAACGTCATCTAATAAATGTTGTCTTTGCCCTACAAATATATTTTCAGTTTTTCGTATAATTAAAATCCTCTTCCTTTCTAACCACTGTCTGTCTGTGAGCACATTTCACCTTCAGAATCTTTATTACAGAAATTCATCTTTTTCTTAAAGTCGATATGTAGGCCTGTCTGCTATCAACGCGTGGTTTTAGCAAATTGCATCTTGTAATACTCTTGGGATCGCTGTGCTGCAGTTCTGGTAGGAAAAGGTTTAAGTGATGTGGAAATACTAGCGAGTAACCAATAATTTAGTAGGACCTTTGAGAGGATGCGTCTCAAACTCTTTACTTACAGCTGTTGATCTGTGTAGAGTGACAACTAACACATCCAACACTTTAAACGCACATTAATAATTCAGGAACTGTTCTAGCAAAGAAAAACATTTTCATTCTGACTTTAGTGTGAATACGTAATAATATATCCGAAGTTTTGCCAATAATCCCGAAAGTTACTATTGTCCTATTCTAAGCACACCTTTTAATAATTCAGATATCAATCGAAAGACATGTACAAGTTCATAATGTTGTGCTGGTCGATGCTACAAAAATGTGGATTTTCTATTCTGTATTTGAACATTTTAAAGTGAACTTAACATATGCATACGTGGACTTATTTACTTTTACATTTGAAATTTTGGCGTTTGGCCACAAATGTATCTACAAACCAACACAATGTTGAGCGGCTATTTCCATACTGGGTACAAAACATTAATTGAAATATCTGTAGTGAAGAAGTGGCGTGTTTTCTGTGAAGCGGGAACCGAATATTTGAATATTATTTATATGAATTTGAAGCTTCAAAGCAGTGTGATACATGGTTATACAGTCGTTATGTTGAATGCAGAAACTAAATTCTTCGTGCTCCACAATATTTATTGCTGTTGTCACAATGACGGTAAGCACGAAGCAAAACATCATTATCAAGCGATTTTCTGCCCACTGCACATGCATAATAATTATAACGTATTACTGATTTCTCGCCCACATTTTCAATAAGCAGACACGAATGGAAAGTTTTTCGATTAAAACAAATCAATTTTAATTGTAGTTGCCTGTATTGTTTTCTTGAATCATCTTCCGGTACAAAGTATACATTTCCAACTCTAAACAGCATTAATGCAAAAATAGGATTAATAAATCAATTGTGAAGCCTTTGGAAAATTTTGTTTTAAAATAAGCACATATCAACTATTTTTGATTATAGCGCGTTAGAAAGCAAACAGACAAAAGTTCTATTTACTTGTAAATAAAACCAGTGTCCCATTTTTCGGTGGACGGTAACACTAAAGACCTACACATTCGCTAGTCTTACAAGTCTTCTTCCTTTAAGTATTCAGACACTCATTCATATGCTTATCCTCTAGGTTGCATTGCTTCACAGTAAGAATTTGCAATATGTGTACTCGTACGATACAACTGTTGCTGGAATTCCTGGTCCAGACAATACCGACCTATTTTATTGTGCTGACTGCCATATGTCACTTAAACTGTAATGGCGTACGTAAAAAGGATCCCAGATTCCTTCCTGCAGAAGGTTGGACCTAATCGACTGAATATTTATTAACAGGACTCAATCATTTCCGTAACAGCTAGCTCTTGTTTTACGCCATAGTTGCCTTCCCAAAAAGTGAGCGTGAATAGACAATGATATAACCACCGATAAGGGGTTAGGGTAACGGACGGAGTCAGCCAAAGGGCGTTAAACAGAAAATGCGAGACCGCAAATTAAGAAATTGTGTAAATTAACAAGGGGCGTTTTAAATAAGGCGTTAAACGAACGGGTGTAAAACAAGAGCTGAGTGTATTAAAAAAATATGGATACGTATAAATTTACATCTTTATGTCGGAAAATACAGAATAAATGAAAATATTCAACCCTCAGCATTGGTTTAAATTAATCTCTTCTTCAATCAGTATGTTCTATTCTGACGCTCGTGAGTTTTTCGAGTATGATTATTGGGAAGATTAAGAATGATCAAGAATGATGGGATACATGCTACACATTAAGCAAAGAGTGTGTTAAATTTGTCGTAAATTTAACACAGACAGGAGGCGATCTTTGTAAAATATCCTTCACGAATTGAATTCCAGTATAATTCAACTGACCTGCATTTAAAGAGTTCAATTTCTGTAATACAAAAGGACGATACAAACTAAGGAACAGGGAAGGAGAATTTTTTTATTGAGTAATGGCCCGACCCCTAGTGCACCTGGGCCTTCTCATTGTCGAGGTTTCACGATCACACTCAGACACACCACTCTCCGTAGGACTCCTCTGAAAGAGTGATCAGCCCGACGTGCGACGATGCACAACAGTCACAACAGGCAGACATCCATGCGCCGGCGAGATTCGAACTCGCAGCCCCAGCAAGCGAGCGGCAGCCCCAGGAAGCGAGCGGCCGCAGACCCACGCCTTAGACCGCGCCGCCACCGTGATGAGTGGGAACTAGAGTAGTAATGAATTACTATAAGATACAGTCAAGGGAACGTTAGCTCTTTCTTTAGCATGTATGAAACGTAATCAATACGTAGGCACGTCAAATACCGAACCCTGCTCTACTCTGGGGTTTCCGTGCTATGCCAGATTCATTCTATGACTGAAGGCTTTCTTTCCAATTCATCTTGTTCCACCACCTACATACACGTAGACTTAACTACGGACAACGAAAGCACAATCCACCCCCCCTACCCGATATCCGATAGCGGCCGCTATGACAGGTCGCGACAGAGAGGACCAGGAGGACAGGACATGATGCAAGAGCGCTGCTAAATGAAAACCGGCGCGCAGCGTCTTAGACAATAGCTGCTAAAAAGCGAATTAAAGGCGGCAGGAAAAAGGAAAAGTTGTAGCAAGAGGAGGGGAGGGGTAGAAGGAATGAGGTTTCTCAATTGGCATGGGTTTCATGTGTTGTACTCTGTGTATGGGTCTCGGGAGTGTTCCAAGTTCAAATTGTACTGCGGCACTGGGAGACTAACCGCCAGATGAAAGCTGAAGAAAGAATAGGAGGGTGATAAAAATATAGTAAGGAAAAGAACAAAAAGCTGGGACAGATGGAATGAGAACAGAAGAGATGAATAAGGACATCTGGTGGAATGAAAGACTAAAATATAGAAAAAGGGTAACTGGGTTAATATGTAGACGCAAGGAGAGAGAAGGGGTTAAAAATATTGCTGCTTTAAATATAAACAAAGAATGCCGAGACATACGTACGAAGATGATTTCTTATCAGCAGCCCTGCTGCAGCGGTACAGGTAAATATTTCTTACGAGTGCCTGCTTGAAATTATTGAACCAGATTGAGGGGGGATTTCAAAAGTGCAATGTTACCTTGCGTGTTACCATTTATCCCATATTTCTAATTCAATAAAACACTTCCATGGAGAAGAAAGGCGTACTTACCATTGTAAGCAGCGAACCGCGAATGTGTACGAACATGTAGAAATATATACTCGTTCTTCTATAACGCTAATTTGTGTAACAATTTGAGATCATTTGTAATAAAGTAGTAGACCTAAGTGAAATTTCCGGGGAAGTCTTCGGATTATAAATTCCCTCTCCATAGATTAAATTCGTGAAAAAGGAACGTATAAAAGCGGGTCCAAGTGTGATCCTTTGAAGTTCATGGCACATCTCCTTCAAGAAAAAAAAAAAAAAAAAAAAACCACTTACCTTTCCTTTCCCTTTAAACTACAAAAAAAAAAAAAACAAAAAAAAAAAAA
>Ga0123357_10013941_pt1 | contig 10466 bp, 7 predicted proteins | sample TergutEmb28metaG_FD_89873 | JGI IMG/M metagenome (GOLD analysis project Ga0123357, IMG submission 89873) | Embiratermes neotenicus P4 segment gut microbial communities from Petit-Saut dam, French Guiana - Emb289 P4 | ecosystem: Host-associated > Arthropoda: Insects > Digestive system > Gut ...
ATGGCTAATTTGCGTAACCTTGGTAGCTGGCAAAGTGATTACACACAACTGTGTCAGCAAAAATCACTCTGCATCGATACAGTGTTGAAACATTGTGCAGCAATTAGAAAGAGATGGCTTTCAGCGTTGCCAAACGTAGGTCCATATATATACGACATTAGCATTTCTGGCTTTACCAGGAACTCCATATATATATACGACATTAGTAGCCTAAGGGTTAAGTGACCACCCATTTCTGTCTTCTTGGAGACAGCTTTAATGGATGTTTGGTTTTCTCAGCATCACACTGCATGTCAGCTTTAGTCACCTTGGTCTCCAAAGGGTTAGTTTTTGTAGAACTAAATGAAGTAAGTGCTTGAAGTAACTTTACAAATTATGATGTTCTTTTCTTATCATTGCTACTTTTGGCACAGTTGACAGCAGGTACATTTGTCAAGGTCATGCTCTGGCATTTTTGTTCTGAAAGGTACCAAACACAATTTGTCTAAGGAGGATTATGAAATGAAAAATAAATTATTGTTCTCATGTAGGCCATAATCTACATACTTTACTTCCTGAGAAAAGACAAGGAGTTATGGGGATGATTTTAAACCTCTCTGTCGCACCATACAGACGTTCTGGACCTAAAATCTTGTGTTTTTAATGGCATATTTGTATAATGTAAGAGTGTAGGTCATTTCAGAAGTTTTGTGTATGATTTTATTGTAATAACAAAATACAAGATTACAGCACTACGATGTTACTAAATGTTTACATGTTATGTCCTCCACTCATTGTCTACAAACTTTTCCCATCTGTATGGTAAATGATCACTTGCAGCTCTGCATTCATCCTTGCTCAGACAGTGTAAAGAGGCAGTGACAGCAGTGTTGATATAATCTTCCCTTTCAAATAGTTTACTCTGAAAATGTTTTTTCACACTTGCAATCAACAAGCATTCACATGGGGCCAGGTCTGGAGGGTCAGAAGGATGTCCAACACCTCCCAGCCCCATCGTTGCATCAGATTTTGCACATCACAATGGCGATGAGGCATTGCATGGTCCTGGAGCAAAATGACACCATGCTCAAGCAGCTCTGGTTGTGTACAGTGAAGAACCAAGCTCACTTCATCCTGCAAGGGTGCGCGGTAATGTTGGCCATTGACCGTCATACCAGTTGGCATAGGATGGTCGAGTGCAAGTCCATTGCAGTTGAAGAACATGGGTGCTTGACTTTCAGAGCACCTTAACTGTGCTGTGCAAGTTTCTTCCTTGGTGGCATTTGGACATGCCATTCAGCATTCTATTGTTTCAGCTGAGGATCAAATGAATGCATCCATGACTCGTCAGCTGTTACATTGCTATCGAGAAACGCGTTGCCTTCATTTCTCCTATTGAGCAGATGGGTGGAGGAAAGAAGAACATGCATGGCAGTTGGCTCATCATTGAGCACATGGGGAATCCACTTTGCACAAACTTTTTGTTTCTCCAAGCTGATGGTGAGGGTATGGTAAACATCTGCTGGAGAGATTCCGATTTCTGTAGCAGTTGCCACTCTTGAAATACTGCGTGTACATTCAGGACAGATTTCACTTGTTCCATGTGGCATTTATCTGTCGCCGATGTTAGGGCTGCACAGCATGCATGGTCTGTCTCTTTCCAGCCATTCTTATTGGCAGTCATCCATCAGTGAACAGTTTCATATGAGGGAGCCTGTGTCCATAAACGTAAATTTTATTAATGTTCTCACATCTGTATGCAAGAAACTGCCTTGTAGTCTTTCCCAATCCATAGCTAATAAGCCACTTGTATCACAAAGGCAGTGCACCTTTGTGACAGCAGCAGTAGTGCCTCTAGCACCACACAATGTGAACTGAGTTCAGTCATGTGAAGCATTATATGGTGTTGCCAACATACATGAAACTTCTGAAATGACCCACGTATATAGTCCATCAATAAAGTGTTGCTTTCTTAGTGTATAAGATATTCTGTGCTTCCATTTGGAAATTGTGATTGCATGAAGGCAATACTTTGCTCTGCTTGGACTCCGTCTCTTAGATTACTAATTGATCATTGGTGGGATGTTTAAGAATCTATTGCTGTGCATGTTGGATTGATGATTTTATATTGACTCTTTCTATCCATGATGAAGGGGAAGTAGTAACATTTTTCATAAAGGAGGAGATGAAATTTCAGTTTCTTCTGTTGAATGCAGCTTCTGAAACTGGACTGTTCTGAAGTCTTGTTGTTGTGTGTAAATAAGCTATGTAAGGGACTGCAGAGTGAGCAGGCTACCAGAAATGAGTCTTCACAGCTTGATAAGCTAGTCATTTGCACAGCACTAGCATTGAATGGTATTCTTTGTATGGCAGTTCATACCAACAGCTATCTTATCCAGTTTGCTATACCTTACTGTAGAATAGCTGTTGACATTCACTGCATATAATGTACAATATATAGTACAAACACATGATCTCAATTAGTAGCAGCACATACTCTGAAACTAACCATATTCAGACAATATGGTAAAATATGTGTTTAAGTTGGGAGTTCTGTCATAGGTCATTCAAATCCCATGATGCCCATTTCCTTTATTGCAAGTGCTACATACATACATACATACATAGTATGTACATATGCACATACATACACACACATGCACACATACATACATACATACATACATATGTACATACATACTACATAAATACATACACACACACACACACACACACAAATATGTAAATTTATGGTGTAAAGTACTACAGACATTTTACAAAAACAGTGTTCTAATTCATCTTTATGCATAAAAAAAATCCATCTACACAGTAAAAGGAATGTGTATGTAGGTATCTTTTTAATGCTACTACTTTAAATTTTGCCTTGTCATTCTTGAGGATTGTCACTGTAGGTGGCAATCTGTTGAAAATTTTAATGCCAGCGTGGAATGTACTTTATTGAAAACAAGATAGGTTGTCATTTGGTCTATGAAGATATTGCTTATTAATATTGTGTATAGATGAATTTGTTAAAAAAATTCCACATTATTGATAATGGAGTTCAATAATGAAAGTATATACTGGCATGGAACAGGTAAAATCTCTAATTGTTTAAATAGACTTCTACATGAGGTTCTTGGTTGTTCACCAGCCATATTTCTGATGTCTTTCTTTTGTAAAATGAAAATATTCCCATTGTTGGAAGAGTTACCCCCCAAAAATATTCCATATTTTATGATAGAATGAACGTATGCATAGTAAATTGACAGTGTGAATGTTACAGATATGGACCATCAACCTAATGGCATAACCTTCTACACTTAACTCAGGAATCATTTGCTCAGTATGGTTCATCCAATTTGTGTGGTTATCAATTGGCAAACCAAGAAATTTTGTATTCACACTATCTTCTATATACTTTTCTTTGTAACAAATACATAATGTAGAATGTGATGAATTCTTTGTTTTGAGTTTTATTATATTAATTTGATCTAAAGTTAGAACTAAATTATTAGCTGCAAATCATTTAATCATATGAGAGAGAACTTCATTTAAGTGTAAAGTTAAAGATTTGTAATTATTACAATTCAGTCCTACAAATGTGCTCAGTTTTATTAAAATTGCAATATTATACAACATCATATAGAGGCTGGTGTTTTTTCACATTATTGTAATTTTAATAAAGTTGAGTGCATTTGTTTGTTTGAACTATAATTACTGAATTATAATACATTGAATGGAGAATGTGAAATTATTTTGTAATGTTAGATGTTTTATATAAGACATGCCAAAGTTGATGGTATTCCAGTCAGTTTGTGGGCTTTTGTGACTAAAGTGGTGATCATTCAGGTTCCTTAAAAAAAGGACTTTCTTGACCATTCAAGGAACTCGGCTTTTGTGAAAGACTTTTTAGTGTGTGTTTAATAGTCAGTTCATTAATTTTTATTTTATGGACATAATAGTGCATAACGTAGTTCAGAATTGTTGTTTAAAATATGACATCTAGGAAACCTTAGTCCATTTGTAGTCATTAACCCTTTAAACGCTGAGTTAAATCCCATCTACCATTTGCTGGCATTATTATGAGCTCACCCTATACTCCATGTTAGCAGGATAAGGGTTAACTAACTTACAGGTCATTGAGGTCATTTGAGAAATGCTTCTATTTCTTTAATCAGGCTCCTCCATTTCCATGACATAGAAGAGATGGATGAAGAAACTGCTGAACAAGTGCCTCCAAAACCAAAACGTCGGAAAACCAAATCTTCAGCCTCAGCAACTGTGAAAGTAGATGGTGATGATGTAAATGGGACCAAGAATAAGTGTGAACCGACATCTCAGTCTGAGGACCAGCGTCTGACAGATGGGTTTGGTCCACCCACATTTGAATTTGGTGGCCTTGGTGACATTTCAGTTGACAGATCAGGTGCCAGTACGCCCATGATTGATTACAGTAGTTTAGGTAATGGGACTTCAAACTCAAACTTGATTTCATTTGAAGACATTGGTTCTTCACAGAAGCAGACTCTGAAGTTAGAGCGTGTGAAACCGACAAAACTGAAGTTGAAATTGGGCAGTGTTAAGATGGGCAGCTTGAGTTGTAACCAAAGTGAAGGACAAAGCAGCAGGTCCTTACTCCTTCCAGAACGAGATGGTCTCGAAGTGACTCCAATACATGATTCACTCAACCGGTCATTCTATCCCGGTGAGGAAGAACTTCCATTACATGCAGACTTTCAGTTCCATGTCAGAAAGGAAGAAGAAACATCAAACAACAGGCGAGGAGATTGGGATAAATGTACAGCTACAATTCAGTTTGATAAGGACACCAAGAGTTTGTTCCAACAACTTCAGCGCCCATATGGTAATCATTCAAGTTTCTTCCGTCATCTTATTCTTTTGGAAAAATATTGGAGATCTGGGGAATTAATTCTTGCTTCTAATGCTAGCTCCCGGGCTGTGACCTACGTGAACAGTGTTCAGAATCGTATTCATGCCTACGAAGGACATCCATCTTCTGCATTTGCTCACCACATGTCTGCTTGCAGTTCTTTACCTCATTTCTCTAGTACATCTGCAGCCACATCAGTACCTGTAATTGATCTCCCTTTGAAAAGAAGGCCAGGAGGTGGAATTCTTACGGCTGCTGATGGCTCCAGTAGACCTGTAACAATCACTAGAATGTCTGGTATCAGTATATTGCCCCAGCCAGTGACTTTTACTTCAGTGTCTTCAACAGTAGGTTCATCATCCCAAACTCCTATGCCAGTGTTTACATCATTCTCACGAAATTCCCCATCTCCTGCTCCCCAAAAGGTGTTCATAGATGCTACATCAGCAGTAACCCACTTCCAGCAGAGCAAGAGGGTACCAAATGTTCTCCAAGTGACTGCTGGTGGTAAATCTTTCTCCATAGTGCCAGGATTGACACAGATACGCCACATTCAAGCAATCCAGCAACAACAACATCAAAGACAGCAGCAACAACAACAGCAGCAACAGCAGCAGCAGCAGCAGCAAGGAAGTTCATGTTTTGAGCCCATGATTTGTGATGTCCGATCCTTGGCGACTGAAAATGGCTCAGGTTTGTGGGATCAAAATATGACACAACATGCTGGCAGCAGCAAGCAGCAGCCAAATATATCAGTGTCATTGTTACCAAAAACGAGCACTGGTACTGCCTGTAGACGCACTACAATTGTGACACCAACTGGCATCATTCTGTCTAGGAAACCAGAAGTTAGTGTTACAGCAGTTACAGAGAAAAAAAATGTTACTCTGAAAGTAAAACCAGTTTCAGGTAAGAGGGAAAGTATTTCAAAAGTTAAGCCAATGTCTGAAAAGTTAGACTTAATGAAAGCAAAACCAGTTCTGGAGAAAAAAGATACTGTGTTGCAATTGGGAGTTTTAGAAATGAAGGAAGGTTTGCCACAACCAAAATGCTGAACTAGACTGTGTTGAGTTCCAGACTACAAATCACCCAATATCATGATCCAATTTATGTGCAGAAGAAACAGTTTTCACATATGGGGTAGATTTGACTTGGTTGAATTGTAGTCTGCAAGACGTTATTGAGCATCTGTATGCTTTGTGTTATCAGGGTGTTGTCAGTTCTCAAGTTATTACTTATTTCACAAATGTGTGTTACAAGAGACTTCAGTCACTCATTTTTGTTTAAAGAGATGAAAGAGTGTACATTTCTTCAAAAGCAGTTGGCAAAATTCTGATCTACAAGTAGAATGAATCTTTCAATTTCTATTTTCAGAAACTTTTTATGCAAACTTCTTTCAGGTGTGTATAAAGTTTGACTGACTCATCTCATTATTTTATGTAATGTAAGCATTTTTAAATGATTATGTACTCAAATTGTAGGGTATGTTTTGTTTAAATGAATATCTGTGAGAATGTATCATCATCGTTATATGATTATTATTATCATCATCATCATTGACTTTGTTGTTCTCATCTTCTTTTTTCTTCTGTTTTGCATATTTGTACTACAGCACTCAAGATCCAGTTTCATAATTTCTCAGTTTATTTATGGATCTAAACTGGTTTAGTCACAATCATGTTTTTTAACACACAAACTGACATTTAGAATTTTTCATTTATTCAGGTGTATAATTTCTGTTATATCATTGAAGTATGAATTAATTTTCCTGGCTTTGTTTTGGGAGGATATGATTTTCTAAAAAAAGTATTGTTGTGCTGTTTGAAGTATTGTTTGTCAGTTATTAAGGATTGTGATGGTGAAATTTAAACTTTGTACATTTAAATGCTATTTTTCTTCACACATGATGTTAGTGATTGCTCAGTAGTAATTATGTTCTGTTGTTGCTTTTTATTTTCGTAGTGTTGGAGACTTCAATTTTGGAAATTCTCTGCTAGGTTGGTAATGCTGGGAAAGTGTTGTCTTTCATAACATGGCAGTGTGTGTGTATAATTAAGAAAGTCTATGCTATAGAACTGAGAGATCAAGAGCATGTATATATGATTTGAGGGCAAGATAGAAAGTGTAAATAATTTACAGCAGTTCTGATCTTTGGAATCATATGGGTATGCTGTCTGTGTTTCAATCATACACTTGCCTGTGCCCAGCAAGGTATCAGGAAATTTCCATTGAATGGGCTGTAAGATCAATTATAACACATTCTTACTTGATGAAAAGAAGTTCAGCATTTGTAATTTTGGCCAGGTAACCTTTATGTACATACATAGTTGCAATTTAAGCTTATAATTTTACATACAGTATAATCTCAGATTTGCATTGTCACAATTTGCATAATGTACATATTCTGTTCTTATGTCTTCCTAAAACCCCAAGGAAGAACAGGATTTCTGACAGTATCTGCTTCAAAGAAGTCACATATATGTTGGCTGTTCTTGTAAAAGCCAGTGACAATTTTATCATAAATTTATTAACTTCAGAGTTCCTCTTAGAACTGATATAAATGTCTGTTTAATTCCTAAACTGTAACAATTTATTCCTTGTAACATTTGATATAAAAATTTTGTCTGCTCCTTAAACATTAGACTGCCTTCACCTAATAAACTGGAAGAGATATTTTATATCCATTAAAGTTTTCCCATCTTCCATTCTGTCTTGAAATAGCATTCAGTTGAGTGTTCTATGCTACTCAAGTGTAATGTTTTGTTTTACCATATAAACGTTGGTGTAAAGTTCACTATTATACTGGCCATCAAAAGACATGTTAATGTCATTACATCATTACGTTAAGTGACTACATTGCAAAGTTGAGGTATTAATAAATACGTACATATTATTAACAGGGATTTTTCAAAGGTAAAGATAGTTTGTAATTCCTGTTGGTTTGTATTTTTGCCATAAGATGTTTGAGATGACATTTCAGGTTTGATAAGATCATGTTCCTGATTAAGAAATATCATATTTCCAGTAAGAATTGCCTTAAATCTTGAAAAACATATTATTGGCTGCATGACTGTCTAAGGTGCCTTTATATTTCTGTATTTGTTTTTCTCTGTGTTGAAAAATCGTATTTACTTACTCAAAAGTTTTCTTCACAGGTTAGATATACTCTAAGAAATCCTACAGAATGATTTTGAAAGCATTTTCTGAAGAAACATTTATTAAGGTGCAGGTGATCAAGATCATTGCCTTCTGTCACAATATATGGGTTTGATCCTCAGGCTCATTAGGAATAAGATTAAATAGAGAACCAACTCAAGCATTGCAAAGAAGGAGTTAGTTAGTATGAAAAGTTTTGGGTGTGTACCCAGTGAGAAGTTGTGCAACTGTGCTTCACTGTGTGTGTGTTTAGTTTTCTGTCTGCATTAAATGTTCAGGAATTACTGAATTTTATTTAATAGAATTCAGCAATGAGGAGTTTCATTGAATATTGTCACTACATGCCAGTATTGGTTGAAATTGGTTTTTGGAAGATGGTGGAACACACCTGAAGTGTTACCCAGTGTTTACTCGTGAATTTATAACATGGAGGTCGTGAAATTGAGATCTGATTAAAGACTGTTCCCATTGTTGTAGTTTGTTACACTGATCCAGTATATTATCAGTACTGTTTATTAATAATGAGTTTATCATCTAATAACATGTTTATTCTGACAAAATTGAGTTATATTTGATGTGTTTTGATGTTTAGAACATTGTCAAGGCCCTACCTGTAAAGACATACTGTTTCCCCAAGTTCCACGCTGTCTCATCTAGAAAGTCTAAGATTCTGCAGTTTTAAACTTACAAGATTTTAAAAAAGTAAAAAAATTGAAGTAATAACATTTGTTAAGCTTGCGCCAAATTTTTCTTTGCGGAATGAAAGCATCATGAGACAAAGATGGTGAAAGAATACTTAAGGGTGATAACACAGGTGGCAGGGTGGTTATGCTGGGGCTGTGGCTGTTCCAGTGTGTTGGAGTTTTTATTTCACTAGACCCCCATTCTGCATACACACTAGATCATGTTTATAACCAACTTTGACTTGCTTGAATTGGACTTGTGCTGAATCTTCCAGAACAAAAATGTTGCTTAGGTCAGGTAGTGTCTGTAAGTAAAGCATTAAAATAATGATTTATGCTAGTTGTATGTCTGTAAACCATTTAAACATGGTTACATGTTACTGAACACTGTGCCTGGAGACTGGCTGTCCTGCCTGATGTTTTTCATCACTACAGGCAAAACTTGGAGTTGTACCTTATAAGAAGGTTTTGATTGCTTCCATTCTAAATCACCATTTGTATGGTCACATTAATGGTAGAGAAAGTGTCGTTAAATAAGTGAAGATTCAGTCTGGTGTGTCATTTTTTAAAATTAAAAATTACAGCAGCACAATATTATTATTTAGAGTTGTGACATTTTTTAGTGTTCCAGAGTGCTCTCTTGTTTGTGTTTCTGTTGTCACTTTATGTGGTAACTGCTATGCATTGGCATAATTTTCTGTTCTTTTTATGGTAAAGACAGAGTTCCAGGGGTTGTGCTTTGGTTGTCATAGATTGTTAGATGGCCAGTTCTTTATTAACCTTTGGACACTAGAATGAATGTCCAGAAACTGTGAGTTATGAGACTGTAAATGGTCACCATTACTGTGTGTGTTCTTGGCTGGTGACTTAGGCAACTTTCAGCACACTGCATCGACTGTGGTTGATGTCCAACATGCATGGGTTAATAGAGTGTGCAGATTACAACGTGGAATGAGTTAATCAGATTCAGTGATCAGTGTTTGATTAACAAACTAACTAACTCATATCTGCAAATAGTTACAGAAACCTGTAAGAATACTATACGGAATGGATATATAGCTTGTTCACCAACTCTTTTGTCTGAGTTGTGCCACCCAGATGCATTTTAACATGTATCAGCAGGTATCAAGGTCAAATAACTGTACTTTGGGTTGGTCTTCTATTTAATTGTTTATTAATTAAAAGTTAAAATGTATTTATTTGGGAAATTCTGAGTTTTGGAAGCATGATCAGCAGAGTGCCTACAATTTATGGTTGTATATCATAATATACATTGTTTTTATGCAACATACCATAATCTGCTTACATTATTTTTTTAGAACATTGTACAGTTGTTGAAGGAGATGTTAAGTGTAGATATATATATGTACCCATTAATATGGGGAAACTAAAACATTTTTAAAAGTAATTTATGATACTGTAATTTATGATTAATGTACATGAGGGGTGGTGTGATATCAGTGGTTGGAATTTTAGAGAAACCTGTTTTAAGGTCCTGTTTGAGGGTATGACTGTTCTTGGGTGCATGTTAGTGTTTTTTATCCACTGTGGCTCAACAGAAGATGATTATACAAATGCAGTTCATTGGTGTCTGGAGTCCCTTTTAAATTTTAATTTAAATACAGTTTTGTATTTTTTTTTTTTTTTTTTTTTAAAATTTTTTTTTTGCATTTAAAATATTTTTTTATATTTAAATAAGTGGGAAAAAAAAAGAAAAAAACCATTTCATATTAAAAAAAAATAAAAAAGGGAGTAAG
>Ga0123357_10013942_pt1 | contig 10466 bp, 6 predicted proteins | sample TergutEmb28metaG_FD_89873 | JGI IMG/M metagenome (GOLD analysis project Ga0123357, IMG submission 89873) | Embiratermes neotenicus P4 segment gut microbial communities from Petit-Saut dam, French Guiana - Emb289 P4 | ecosystem: Host-associated > Arthropoda: Insects > Digestive system > Gut ...
CAACACACATCGAACCAGAGAAATACAACCCATGAAATAACTCAACAAATAAGTCGCAAGCTCCTGAGGATGGGTGTATTAACATCCGAAACATGTTGAGCATTAAATAATGAAATAATAAAGAAGTGACATCAAGCTGGTCTCTCTTTACTCAACTATCAAGATGATGCATGGTCCAATAAACATAAGATTGACAAAGATAGTCTATTTACCTGCTAAATTTTCACAAACTTTAGAGTAACTCTGCCGAGTGGAATTAAACTGTCAGTAAGCCACTCGGTCATTGAGCTAACCTGCCAAACAAGTGTGCCTGTACATCGAAAGGAAGTCACTACACTAAAGGCCTGTAGCCAATTTGCTCTGTCCCCAGAGTATCCCGTTGCAGCAGACGAGTTATCCCGAAGTCCACTCTGACACCGTGGGTACTCCGCCAGAAGGTGCGAGGCGCACTTTTCCTCCAGGCACCCTCTGACTTCTTTCGCTTCACTCAATTCTCATCTCTCCGTTTCACATACTGATTTCCGCTCCAGTTCAAAAGTACAACCAGTTCTTTGTGAGTGTATGTCTTGTTTTAAATGCTTGATATGGCTTTTAATTTGCCCATTTGCCTCTCTGTCTGTCCCGACTTTTACTTTCTTTTTTTCATCCTTTTTATACGCATTTGTAAAATCGCGAAAAAGGCCAATAGCTTCGCCATGTCTGTTTACCTGCCCACATTAAACAACTCATCTCCCAAGGAAAGGGTTTTCACGAAAAATATTTGTTTTTCCAAAATCTGTCAAGAAAAAATCAAGTTTATTAAAAACTGACAAGAATAATATTCACTGTAAATGATACATATGTAAATATATACGTGGTATCCGTGTAGCAGGCTTCAGCCTGCTACATGAATACCACTCCAACCAGCCACACCGAAACTCCAACACACATCGAAACAAGAACACACGACCAATGTGATGATACAATAGAAAAGTCGCAAGCTACTGATGATGGATGTATTAATGTCCGAAACTTTTTGAGCATAGAAGAAATGAAATAAAACTTAATAACTAGTGACATCAGGTTTGTCTCTTATTCCTCAACTATCACAATGATGCACGGTCCAATATACATAAGATTAATATAAATATAAATTAAAAATTAAGGTATATCATTATTAAACTCGTAGATACAGATGTCCCATTAATATTATTATTGAAAGGCCAAAATTCAGATTTGATTTTTACTGAAGTTGAACAGGTAGCTTGCACGAGAAAAACACGAAACCCTCATCAAGTATATGTTGCATATTTATTTTGGAAAAGAACCTTTGAAAACCCCTCCCCCCTAAAATATTGAAAATAGTTTACTTATAATAGCGTTACTGTAGTAAAAATTGAATTCAAAATTGGAATTAATGTCACTATTTCCTACAAGAAAACACGAATTTCAGAGACTATTGCAACAATTGAACTTGATTTGATAGAGTCAATGTCTTTAAGGGCCGATAGAAGTGGCCGCGCGGTCTATGGCGTAGGTCTTCGGCCTCTCGCTAGCTAGAATTTTGGGTTCGAATCCTGCAGGGGCCATGGATGTATGTCTGTTGTGAATGTTGAATGTTGTTAGGTAGAGGTCTCTGCGACGGGCTGATCATTCGCCCAGAGGAGTCCTACAAAGGGTGGTGTGTCTGGCGGAATGTCATCGTGAAGACTCGACAAGAGGAGTCCTACAAAGGGTGGTGTGTCTGGCGGAGTGTCATCGTGAAGACTCGACAAGAGGAAGCTGACGATTGATTCCTCCAGACACTTTATACACACACGAATTTCTGTACATGCCACCTGCCTTACCATACGAAATTTATACATGATTATGCAGAGCTTATTTATTATTTGCGTAGGACTTTCAGCACCAACAGCCATTTCTTCCCTAAATAGTGTTAACCTTTGAGATTTTGTAATGGTGTGGCATTGTGTAATCTTCATGCCAATGGGTGAATTTTTACATATTACGTAATTAATTTTATGTCGCAGAATAATGAGGGCGTTTGTTATGAAATATGACTTCATTTGTGTACTAGTTCAATGGGAGAAAAACATGTACGGCAGTCGTCACAAGGGTGCGTCGCTTTTCGAATTTCTTTACTTGAAGCAGCTGACCAAGTATCGTAAAATAAAACAAATTAATAACTAACTAACTCCACTGAGCATAATCCTTCTTGAAAAGCGAAAGGTTATTCAGCTAGTCAAGAAATTCACCGCATTTTATGGAGCCCGAACGTTCATTATCGCATTCACAGGCGCCCACCATCTGTCCCTATCCTGAGCCAGATCAATCCAGTCCATACCTCCCCGTCCCACTTCTTAAAGATCAGTTTTAAAAATAATATTTTAGGGTCTAAAATGTCTAAAATTTTACGTTTCGAAAGCACATATGCGTAGAATGAATAACCAGCTCTATTGTTTGTTAAGTCGAGAAGGCAATGTTTATCTTTCCATTCATGGGGCCCAAAGAGTTATGTTAATCTCCATATCGTCCGCAAAGGATACCCTGAGATCTGTTTGAAGTAATATCCACCTCGTTATGATGTTGTCACTTCCGCTGCAAGTTCGCCACTAGGGTACTTTGGTGTAGCGGCCGGAAGTGGGGGTCCGCTAGATAGTGGGGACGGTCCAAGTCGACTCCATCAGAATTAAGAGCTGGAAGCTGTAGAGGAAAGACCGACCTAAAAACACGCATGAATATTGCATGCCATCGGAACTCTGGCAGCGAGAGGTTTGTAACGGGAAGATGTGAGGGGGGCAGAGTCCCCCGGAACTCGCCCTGTGCACGGCTTTTCCATCCAAGAGGAAGTTAAGAATATTCAATTAGAAAAGAACAAGAGGTTTCAGTTAGCGTTACAGAGAAAGTACAGTCTGTTTAAATGAGATATGTGGTATCATAACCAGAATATTTCTTCTTAGAAAATTAAGTTTAGCATGTTAATTGCCTCCCGATTAAATACTTCAGAAATATAGCATTCATCAAAACCATGCCAATTGTAGCACTTCACTGAATTTACGTAAGATGTTATGTGTTTTGAGGTGCGACATTTCCGTTGTGCAGTATATCACAATGTACAAAGTGAGTGTGAAGCAGTCTAAACACAACTATATTTGGTATCTATAGCTAGCCATGGTGGGTAGCTATCAGCAACTACATGTTTCGGCTATCATGGTGGCCATCATCAGGTTGTTCACACTAAAGTAGATAAACTAATACAATATGCAAATTCAATCAGCTTGATGTCGAGATCTCGATCAACTTAACATTTATTAATCTTACAGATTTGGTTATGACTGGTAATAATGCTGTGAGTAATTTTGTAGGCGTGAAGTTCAGAGACAGGCGAGCTAGTTGACTTGCAGTAGACCGGTGCGTTGTTGTGTGTTAGTCGGCTTCTTGACAGTAATTATCTAGTTGCAGGTGGGTGTGTGCTCCGAGGCATGGAGGGTCATGTCCATTGCGTGGGAGGTAGAATCTTAAGTTGGCGTGGAGGTTGGTGTCCCGTTGCTCATGATGTGCGGGATATGCTGTGGTTTTTGCGCACTGTTCACTGTAGTGGTGTTCCAATGGGACTGTAAAAAATTCAAATTCGAATTCAAGCTGATTGAATTTGCATATTGTATTAGTTTATCTACCTTGGTATGTACAACCTGATGATGGCCACCATGATAGCCGAAACATGTAGTTGCTGATAGCTACCCACCATCGCTAGCTATAGATACCAAATATATAAAATATAATATATATAAATATATAATTGTATTTAGACTGCTTTCCACTCACTTTGTACACTGTGACGTTATGTGTTATTTGCACCAAATACATCAAATAGACTGAGAGGGCCCAAAGTTTTGTTCTGAAAAACTGAAGGAATTCAGAAGAAGTTTAATGAAGAATGTGGTGCATTCTGCATCGAACGTTGTAGTAATAAAACAATACCTGCTTGTGACCACATTATACTCATAATCCCGACTCTACATGGCACAAATATAACATTTCATCTGTCTGTATGATGTGTAATTGCTTTTTGCGTGGTTAACTGGTGACACGTAAAAAGTGGACCTCATTAGTGCTTAAAAACTTCGTTGACTAATGTTTACATCTCAGAGTCTAAAGGGTAGAGTTATTCTTTAGATGGCTAGGCTTAATATGTATTTATTTATATTCAAGAAATGTAACAAAATTCTTTATTCCCTAACTCAATCTGTGAGTAAAAAAAAATACAGTTAAATATTGCTCAACTTTAGAAAATGTCAATATTAATTTCTGTCGCAAGGGTGCTGCTCTGAATTCTAAACATTGTGGGACGTAAATGATTCGTTTGGTGCTGGAGAATCTGGGAAGGAAATATTTCAGCCGGACTTCTTGGACAAGTGCTTTCCACTCCTTCTTTAAATTCGGAGCCACTGACCTCAAATCTCGAGCTCAAGACGGTCTATTGGAACTAATTTGTTGTTTTATCCAGTACCTCCAAGAATACGCAGTGTTTGTGCCCGAACTTAAGGTCGGTCTCTTCTTTTGACGTCCGGTCACATGCGTTATTTACTGCTAAAAGGATATTCTATTACTCGAACTTCATATACGAAATGGCTTTAAACGCAAACGAAAAAAGTTGTTCCTTTGCGCTATATGAAGCCATATCGTGGAGTGGATTTAAAGTTCCACTCATTCTTAAACTCGACACTGTATGGAATGAGTGTCCAGCTTTAAGCTCCTTTTGCTTTACCTACAAATTTATACCTCACCTAGTACGAAGCTGGATGGAACCCAGGTCCAGTGTGGGCGAAATGTGAAGAGGTGGATCTGTTGCACTTACCGCGAATTCAACCACAAATCCTTCATTGTCCATTAGTAAACCTGTTCGTTATACCGACTACGTTACCCAGACATGCGATTAAATAAACCATGAATAAATAATTCAGCCCCCGTTTATACCAAGTGTATTTACTTGTGGTACTGGCCGGGCTGCCTGCAGGTTCTCCCTCTGTATCGGCAATCTGCTTTATATCAGACTTGAGAATCAATCGTGCTCGGCAGTTCATCAGAGTGGAGCGGTTCATTATCAGAGAGAGATCCTGTCCTTGAGCCTGGAGATAGGGATGTCAGATCTCAAGTCCATTGATCTGCAGCTTCCTTCGACATGTGTTCAGGTCAAAGTGCCTGAATTCTCTCCCCTCCTACAAGCGTGCTTCTCCTATCTGCTCAGTGTCAAAACGGAAGTAACTGACGCTGTAGGCTTGTGCTGGGAAATACCAGAAGCTGTACTCGTCTGGCCTTCCAACAACATTCTCTGACCTTGTTCTTTGTTTTCAGAATCGTCGTACACATTTCTACACCTCGCAGTATCTTGAGGAAGCCACAAACTTCTTCATGCCGTATTGAATGTCAAATACATAGGCCATTGTTTGTCTGCAGAACATGCGAATTTTAATGCAGTGTTCTTAAACGTCAAACCACAACATTACAAGATGCAGCGGAGTTTAGCCTGATAGATTTTCAGGGAAGAAAAGTAGAGGGTGCAATGAGAAATCTTGTTTTTCTTACATTACCTGATTTGTGTGCAATATTTTCTTTTATTTTTGTGGTGAGACACCTCAATTGCAGCTAGGTCGCCAAATTGTTAAGGTATCTGGATCACACAGAATTAGACACAAACACGCACACCCGGTAGGACTCCTCTTAGAGTGTGATCAGCTCGACACGTGCACATCACAAGACAAATAAAAGGAAATTATATACATGCCCTCAGCGGGATTCGAAATCGCGATCCCAGCAATCAAGGCGCCTTAGTCATACGCCTTAGAAATCATGACCACCGGGATCGGCTGCCTAACTTCTTACCAATGTGTTACACGCAAGATAATGTGAGAGAACGATTTTCTGTCAGCAGAAACACGCTGCTAGTTCCCCTGCTTGTCTACGTTATTCTGTAGCCAGATGAGCCCTAAATATATTTCCAATTTGGCAAATTGCTGCAGTTTCTTGCTGTGTCTTCTGTATGTTGACGCAAGCTCTTTTTGTTCCTTATTTCAACTCATTCCAAATCGCTCTTTGGAGGGTGGTCGAGCGGTTAGGACTGGACAGGGAATTTTTTGATGGGTGTTTGGGAAGAGAAGTAGGGGGTATATTTAGGTTGACCAAGTGGCCAACCCTATTTTCTGGATTGTTGAGTTGGACAGAGAAGGGAAATTCGCTCTTCGATTCGTTGGGGCGTACCGCCATAATTCTTCCCTAGGGCCACTTTTTCTTTCTCTTAGCATTTATGTGTGTGTGTCCTCTTGAGTTCTCGGCGCCCTGGATTGCAGCCACTCAATCTGTCTTGCAATCATTCTGCATCGATCATTCAGTACGCTTGTGTCCAAACACAATTTACCCATGCAATTGAATCTTTAAACCGACTCCCCACATCTTTTTAGGCACGCTTGCAAAGTTGCGAAAAGTGACTGTTAAATCCACCATGTCCGTCTGTCTGTCCCTGCTGCCCGTCCGCATAGAACAGTCCACTCTCAATGGAAGGATTTTCAAGAAATTTCGTATTGGAGAATTTTTCGAAATTCTGTCGAGAAAATTTAATATTGATTAAAACCTAACAAAAATGGTGGTTAGTTTACCTGGAGATGTATGTTTATTTATGATATCAGCTTATTATTTTTTAGAACGAGAAATTTTTCGGGTGAGAGTTGTAGATAAAATCAAAACACAATTTTATATCCAATAAACTTTTTCTGAAAATTGTACCGTTTATGAGATAAAGCGAAAAATATTTGAATCTCTGAGAGACCACAGATGACAATATATTACGTCGCATGCGCTTTGCATGCTGGTTGACTAAAGCTACAGACGATATAACAGACTGGTCTGTCGGTAGTGGTAGACCGCGGTCAGAATCTTTGCAGTGTTACCAAATATTTTGAGATCTTTCTTATTTCACTTAGAATTTCCAGTAATTCATTGGCAGTAACTCCAAATAGAAAAAGATGGCCACTTTCCAAAATTTTATATTCCACACAGTTTTGCTTATGATCACCTTTCAATAACGCACGGCAGTACGATTATTTAACATAGTGTAAAGTATCCCAAAAATAGATTCAGTACGAAGTAGGCAATTATACAACAATTGCTCTATTTTTATAATATGGTAACACAAGGTACTCAAATATCTTTGAAAAACTTTCTAACGCTTATTTAAATACTGAAATTATTATTATTATTATTATTATTATTAACAAAACAATTACGAGAATGTTGACGTATGGTAAAATTTCAAATTTGTATTTAAAACGTGTCCGCTTTACACTAGAACATCAGCCACCCCAACTGAGGTCTGTTTCTCAGGGACAGTATCTGGACTAGGCGATGTCAGATTCTTTCAGAATCATGTTCAGACCCTCGGTCAATCATCCATCATATATTTCCACACCAAATGCATGTAACCGGAGCTTCGTAACACGAACACATGCTACTGCTGGTACTAGGACCTAGTGCCAGTGAATGAAGAAAGATGAGATTGCTGGAATATCCACGCCGTAATTGATATTCTACATGACCTATTCTGAAGAAACGAAATAGCTTTTCATGCGTAATGATAAATTAGTGGATAATATTAGAAAAGCAGAATAAGACTGTGTGAATTAGTATCAAATGATTGAGAATATTACCGATTATCTTGCTTTTGTAACCTTGGTAATGAACCGTCGAGATCACTGGAGGCCAGAACACCTTAATCTGCTTAATAACTCAAAATATTTTAAAAATCATCCTCCAGGATTTATTTGAACACACCAATATTTATTCTGTTGCTGCAAAGCACGCCGATGATACCCGAAGGCCTGGCAAGATAAACTTACGAAGTGAATGTAACAGTAACTCTTGTCAGATGTTGTAAAGAGAAACTGATTGTACTGGGAGCCGCTAACTTGGCCGTCCATTAGTGAAAGCGATCACGTTTCTTATTTGAAATAAACATTTCTTACTAACAGGGAGAGAGGGCGGTAGTGGATACGTAAACAACTGGACAAGTACTTCAGGTATCGGTTACAGTTGCTCCCTTACTGCGGCACAGAATTAACTCTGCTTGAACTCCTCTTGAATTTGGTAGGAACATGGATAATATTCTTCTCCAACCAGCAGTCACCACTGTTGCCAGATTTGTGGGTACGACACGTCTTATAATAAACTGAAGTTGAAATGAATGATAGACCAGCCTATGCGTAAGTCACTGAAAAAATGTATGTAGATTTTCTCCTTCCCATCTACAAAGGCAACTAACTGCTGTCTACGTTTTCCCGCTCTCACCGATGACCATTGTCTGGAAACTCATCCTTCCTGTCTGTCTCTGTGTCTTTGATTTTTGTCGATTTATTAAAAGGCAAGGGGGAATTTGAGTTTTTGAGGAAAGGGATGTGTACAGTGTAATTATGTTGGAGGAGTGGGTAGCTGAATTTAACCAAAATTCCCTTGTTCTTTCTTTCGTTGACTCGAGAAAATTTGCAGTTTGTCGCGCAAAGAGGCACATAACTACAAGTTTAAGATTTGTTAAGATTATCCCCGTTCGAAATTATTAGGATTTGCAGTGATCAGAGGATCTTGCAAATGATCGTATTATGAACAATGAATATTTTTATTACTTTTTCCACAAAGATTATTGTGTGATTTGCTGTAGCATTTCAACCTCAGACAAATAGCTTAGTTCACTTGAGAGGAAGCTACAAGACTGCCAAGTTTGAAATTCTTGCATCCGCGATGCTGAAGTGTCAGCACTTTCAGAATAATATGCCATTCCATTTGGACGTTTCGAAGGATCGTGGTGTCTCCTAACTACAAGACACAGTTTAAGCAAAGGCAGGGGACAACGTCATAGATTAAATTAATCTCGATGTTGAAATATGAAAGATCCTTGTTTGTTTAACCCTCACAAGTTAACAGCCACTTAAACGCTACAAATCCAACTGGCTGGGTGTCTGATTTATAGCGGTTTTACGAATGACGCATATATGTATTGCACCACGTTACGTTAACGAGGTTCTGACGACAGATTTGTGGCTCTGCTCGTTGTGCAGTGTATAGTAGGTCCTACGTAAACCAATTTATTGAATCTTGGTAACATAATTGGCCTGTTGACGAGGAAGTAACCCTCCCGTAACAAATAAGTATCTTTTCAGTTTATTTACATACATTTTATGGACAGTTATATATATATATATGTGTGTGTGTGTAATGCTCATCTAAATAACATATAAAATATTAGTTCTTTCTTCACAGAGAACACAATACTTGAAAATTATTAAGCTCACTTGGTAATGGACATAAAAAATCAGTTTTGTTTATTAAACAAACCAGCTGAGATCGTATCGGCGAAAACTCGAATCCTTTACTTTTAAATCAGGCAGTATATATATATATATATACTGCCTGATTTAGAATGTATATATATATATATATACACTTCCTGATTTAAAATTAAAGAATTCGAGGTTTCGCCCATACAATCTCAGCTGGTTTTTTGAATAAACAAAACCGATTTTTTTATGTCCATTACCAAGCGAGCTTCATAATTTTCGAGTAGTGTGTTCTCTTTGAAGTAAGAACTAATCTTTCATATGTTACTCAGATGAGCATCGCCCGTCAACCTTGAAAGCCCAGTGGACACTATGCGTACCAGTCACTGTGACACGAAGATCTATATATTGTACTCAATATATTTTTATGTATTTTTTAAGAATCTCAAGATACACACCGATCACTTCCCTAGCGGCATTAATCTGCAGGTCTTCCGTAAGGACACACAATCAGTTCTCTTTGAAGTATTAACTGGGGATTTATATGGGTGTATCCTTTAGACAAACGTTAAATTTCCAAGGACATACCACTACCTAAAGCGGTTAGTTGCCGGACCGTCAACGCGGAGGCTCATGTTCGATCCAGGAGCAGCCCTTGTGGGATTTGTGGTGGACTAACACGCATTGGGATTTCTGCTTTGCGTGCTTTGGTGTTCTTCTCGTTGTGGTCTCCATAATCCTTTTCATCTTCATGTTATTCTCATCACAAAGACAAGTGAACCAACATGGGGACCTTCTAACACCAAGAAGCTCTTTCGGGCAGTCTTCGAATGTTTATCGAATAGTTTCATAGCGCGTTTTCGGCCGAACTCCTTCAGGGGTTAAGTTTTTGTCTTCGGTTTGCTGTATGGATGTTCATGTCTATTTCTCTTTTATTTTATACGCGTCACAAATTCGATGGTGTCCTTTTCTTCGTTCAGTAATCTTTTCTCGTGTCTTTATTATTTTCCCCCCGATAAAGTAAAGTAATAAGAGAAGAAGCTGAAATTTTAAGATGAGACACATCCCACTGCTGTTAAATTTTAAGATGAGACACATCCCACTGCTGTTAAATTTTAAGATGAGACACATCCCACTGCTGTTAAATTTTAAGATGAGACACATCCC
>Ga0123357_10013944_pt1 | contig 10465 bp, 8 predicted proteins | sample TergutEmb28metaG_FD_89873 | JGI IMG/M metagenome (GOLD analysis project Ga0123357, IMG submission 89873) | Embiratermes neotenicus P4 segment gut microbial communities from Petit-Saut dam, French Guiana - Emb289 P4 | ecosystem: Host-associated > Arthropoda: Insects > Digestive system > Gut ...
TAAAGATCCCTAAGCTCCTCATTATGTAATTTTCTCCATTCCCCTGTTACCTCGTCCCTCTTAGACCCAAATACTCTCCTCAACACCCTGTTCTCAAACACCCTCAGCCTACGTTCCTCCCTCGATGTCAGCGACCAAGTTTCACACCCATACAGGACAAGGAAGCCTTTTGCGATGCAGTGCACATTTAGTCTTCCTGCCAACTGTTATTCCACCAGTGCTTCATACTCATCCATTATCACACAGTCTGATACAGTAGACCGCGGTGTCAAGGAATTCAGTCACACCTCGTCCCAGTAATTTAATAATAATAATAATAATAATAATAATGTGCACTGCACACATACTACGGAAAGTGCTAATGTAAGAGTACAAAACTATTTCACGGGCGAAATAATATTACGTGTAGCACAAATTATATATACAGAACAGCTACAACACTACGTATCCTAGAAACATGGTTTGTTTCAGGTGTGTAATTGTAAATACCTTGCATACAGGTGATAACAAGGACGACGATGATGATAATAATAAAGTACACGGTATAGTGTAAAATACAAGCAACACTCGTATGAGTATGTACCAAAATCAGTAGAAACAAGCCGTTAAGGTAAGCTAACCATGTCATGGAATCATCAAGTGCAAACTGACAAAACAATTCCTAGCAATGAACCGGGCGTCGTAGTGCATGATAATGAAAAGGGACCTGTCAATAGATAATGCAGTTGTAGGAAAGAGAAGTGTGATGAACAGAGAAGCCGAAAAGTTTTCAAAATATAAAGACCTTGCAGTAGAAATACAGCGTATGTGGAATGTAAAAACATACGTGATACCAGTAATAATAGAGGCAAGTGGAACGGTTACCATTCAGAAAATATCTGAACAGCACACATGGATACCACATCAAGGAACTACAAAAAGCAGCCATATTTAATGCCGCGCACACATATACGTCAGAGAGTACTAATGTGAAGTACGAAACGTTTATCTTGTAGCATAAATTGTAATTACAGAATGGCTGCAACCTTTTGTACCCTAGAAACACGGTTTGCAGCGTGTATATAATTGTAAACGCGCTGCATAAAGGAAATAATAATATAATAATTATTAAATCTCTCTATCTCATTCCACATCTAAGCTCTGCAACTGAACCAGCGTCATTAAGCGGTCGGGTCGCCGCCCTGTATCAGTGTAAACAGGGCTCTGGACCAGCGCACATGGTTGCACGTTGCGCTGTATTTGTGCTACCTGTAGTGTATGCTTATCTGCCGCGATCAGCAATGCGATGTTTTGTTACATGCTTGACTGCCCTGTCGCTGTACTACTGGCTGAGTGAAATCCCCTGTGCACCTGTGCAAGAATCGTGCTGGACTGTGATGGGAGTGGGGAAGTCATGTGCGCTATTCAGACTGTGCCCTACCTCGGACAAAAGTCCCTGGTACCCGTTCGTGCACTGTGGCTGCTATTCAAACCCGTATCGTACTTGCGACAAGTTGCAAGAGACTTTTTGCTCAACTTACATTAGCGGTGTGGACCGGGATGGCTCAGTCGGTGTAGCAACTCGCTACGGGCTGGACAGTCCGGGGAACGAATCCCATTGGGGGGCGAGGTTTTCCGCATCCAACCGGACCGGCCCTGGGGCCCACCCACCTCCTATACAGTGGGTGCCTAGTCATTTCCGGGGGTAAAGCGGCCGAGGCGTGGCGTTGAACACCCATCCCCATCTAGCGCCGAAGTTAAAAGGAGTAGAGCTAGACCTCCCCTTCCCCAACGGGACTTCCTGTCCTGCTCTAGGGTGAACTTTACCTTTACCTTTACCTGGACGTTCTAAGCGAGGGTACGCGCACGGAACACAGTTCCAGCTAGTGCGAACCGAACAAAGCCAAGGTTGAGACTTCCCTTGGATAGCACACTTGTTGTGGACGAATATTGCATACAAAGTTTTGTCATGCAATCTGAAGCGAAAATTCTACTTTGGTTACGTAGGCGCGGATGGAAGGGTAATATTGACATGGACTGTGAAGAAATAGGCGTGGACTGGATTCGAATGATTTAGTTCAAAATCGGAAGGTTCACTTTGTGCCTTACAATTTTCGAGCAGCCCAGTCGAGAACTACTACTGATTCACGTGGTGGTATCACGTGCATTAAAACGCAAGTAACCACAACTGTACTTACGTTATAAACAAGGCCTCATTTGTATGTCATGAATGCCCGCCATTATGCATTTTTCCCATCCCTCCCTACATTTCTTCCTCCGTAGTTCTAAATTGTACCCTTCATCGTCTAACATAGACGTTAGGGCGAGAGACAAGTTACAATCATGTAAAGTGCCATCTTGCAGCATCAGGGCAGACGTTGGCTGACCATTAACACGCCTCACTGTTCCTCCCTGCACCGAGCTGCTGTTTGAATTTGTCTATGAAACTGCATAAAGGGAATAGAACCGGCCGTGACTTTAGAACGGCACTTCTAAGTGTGTCCAACAGGATGGCCGCTGGCGATGTATGTCACATGATCCAAATCTGTTGTGGATGTATCACAGCAGGTGATCCTTTGAATTGTGAAGTTCATGTAAGTGGTGTGTTAAAATTCAGTTCACACCAGACAGCAAGAATATTGCGTTTCTGTTCGAAGACCAAACCGGTTGATGCACCGTAGGGAACTAACCGCTGTTTGGGTGACCAAGCAATGGTGGTTCTGTTGTTGGCAGGAGCAAGGGCTGTCGCTACACGTAGGCTGAAGAACACTGGGTTTGTTAGCGTCCTCCCAAAATGTTTGAACTTTGCACACTTGTAGGGGATTTATGAGGTGTCTTTGTACTGTGATTTTGCCGTGTATTCTGTTCGAGAGTCATGAGCACGTACTGAGCTCTTCAGCGTTGCCTCTATGAGACCAACCTTCTTACTAGCGATTAAAAGAGCTTCTGTGTTTCCTTTCTTGTATTTATGTTTGCACCCAATAAATTAGCATCACCAGCGTAGACCAGGTGCTGGTGTATTGCATTCAATTTCAGTCACTACGGATTTACTTGTACTTTTTAATGGTATATTTTACAACAAGCTGATAAGCAGTGAGTGAGCGTCTCCTTGTTTTAGGCCATTCTTAACTTTTTAAAGCCAAATGGTTATTACATGTACCGTACCAGGAGGTTGAACATTCAAAAGCCCGCAATGCCACAGTGTCAGAATTTGCTTTATATAGTATTTAGAACAAACGTCCATTATTTGCCTTTATAACATTAATTGATTGGTTTTTGTTACCCAGAAGCAGCGTGTTTACTGAGCGGTACGCACCGGATCTTAAATATAGTTCAAATGAACCTCAATTCTTAGAGGGTCTTTGGGAAATGTATGGACGAATGTTCGCATGTCTGAACTTTACTCTGTGTTCCATTTAAACACATTTTAATTGATATAACTATTATCGTTATAGAAGCACAAGGGAGTATTTCAAAATCCTCGCGCCTATGATGTAGGATTTTTTAAATTCCATGTATAGCTGATGTGCTGCCCCATTGTGTTCCCATATTTCGAAGTATTTGACAAAGGCGCAGTGTTAGGTGAGGAGGCTAGTTGATCTGCCAAGTCGGAAGACACCTTGATTATCTCCATTAATTTGGTCTTCATTTGGGGTTAACCTTGAGAGAAATATGGTGGATAAAGTTTTGTATGTTGCTAATAGTAATAACAGTCTGCGGTCAGTTCTGTCACGCTTCTTGTAAATGGGTAGAAAAACTGAGACCTTCCAGTGTTAAAACATTTATTGTCTATTTTAATAGTAATCAGTACATTTATAGATCTTAGAACACGGGCTTGCACTTCTTTACTTCTTTCTCCTGAATGTTATCAAGTCTGCTGCAGTTTGATTGATGCCTGGTGTATGTATTTCGTTCTGCCTAATATACCCCCCACCCCACCCCATATACCAAATTCAATAACTGATGTGATTTTTTCAGCTATTCAAAATACTGTGAGAATCTAGAAGCAGTCATCCTTGTCATCATTTACAAGGTTTATTATGCTAATGCTAATGCCAAAGAGCAAAAATGGCCTTCCTTCGTATAAATTGGAAGAGAAGCGCAGTGTATTATAAAACTTTTTAAAAGCTCAAATTTGAGAGTAGCGTTCAAGATTAAAAATTCGATTGGAAAAATTCCAGCTGCCAGAAATATCAGACACATATAAAGAAACTGGAATTTATCAACTCGCCCAGATTGCAAGAAAAAGGTACCTAGACCAAACTGGTAGACCATTTTATACACGGCTTAATGAACTTTCGGTCGTTTCTAGAACTCTGACACTAATATTCCCAGCACTTTCGTGATAATAAACGCATTCGAGTCTGCTGATGAAATTATGTCTTGCACATCTTAAAGAAAGGTAAAAAAAAAAAGGTAAAGTGACCCCGTTACAGGCCCGGTGTGGCCCAGAGGGTGGGTAGAGGTATAGCTCTACTCTTCCATGACCGCGGCACTAGAAGGGGTTGAGTGATCAGCAGCACGCCCTGGCCGCACTTTATCCCCGAGAAAGACCCGGTACCCATATTACAGGAGGCTGGGTGGGCCCCATGGCCGGTCTGGACGGGCGGAAAACCTCTTCCCCACCGGGATTCGATACCGGACCGTCCAGCCCATAGTCAGTCGCTATACCGATTGAGCTACCCGGCCTACCTTAAAGAAGGGTAGTCATGTGAATACCTCAGGGAAGTGTTGTATACACTCCGAAACAAAACACGGTAATTTCACAGTTGGTACTAATCAGCTCATCATCATTGTGCTTTCAACGACCTAGGCCTCATGGCCCTTTCCGGTCTCAATTATAACATTCTGTAAGTCTCTTTAATGAGCATCGTGGGTTACTTTTACCTGCAGTCTGATATTTCATAATAGCTTTTGGGAGTCTGGTGTTGTCCATGCTAGGAACTTGTAGCCATTTATTTTTTAGTTGTTGGTTCTTCCCAAAACTCTGTGTGTTTTAAGCCACTAAGCAATTCGTGCGGATTTTTGGCGTGTAAACCGTAGAGATTTGATGACCCTCCACATTCACTTGTGAGTCCCAGATTCGGTTAATACGATGCCCCACATGTGTCAGAACACTTGATTACGTGAATGTATCGTGTTGATGTTTTTATCCGCCAGGTGGCATCTCCAGTGATGCAGTAATGATGTCTCGCCAGCGTCACCTGCATCACCTGATGGTCCTGGTTGTGACGTCACTATGGCCTTGTATGCACGCCGATTTCCGGTTCATCTCGTACGAAGGTGAGTCATTATCAATGTGCAGTTTGTCGGAGGTTACATCACGTTTTGTATCCGTAGGGGGCTCTGAATATTGAATACAGAGTGCGATGGTCTTCCGTGATTTCAGGCTTCCGCCGCGAAGTGGAAGCGAACTTCTCCCTTCTGGGATATTACGCAGCGAGTATTGGTGATTCCTTACCGACGTTTCGGGACAACCTATCCGTCCCATCTTCAGGGGTCGAGAATGAAAAAAAAAACTGTCTTTCACATGTCAGTGCGCGGGGTTCTGCGATATGGCTGGCGAGTCGGAGATGTGTTTGAGTCCGAATACCCAACAGGCCCATGTGGCAAATTGCTTCAAATCCCCGTTCTTACACAGGTTATCGGGCGCAGTAATGTATAAGTTTAAATTTGGAAGGGCAGCAAAAAGTCCTACATTTTTAGCTGACAGACGTTCCTAATTTATTGCTTCGTCCTTACTCCTGACAGGCTTCTATATTAACGGTAATACTGCGTAAATTACTCTTAAATTTGCACGTAATAAGGAATGTGACCTTGCCATTGGCGTACACACGGTCACTTAGACAAACAGCAAGACAGCCAACCAGTTGGTGAGACACACACACACACACACACACACACACACAAAATATTGGACTTTACGTGTCGCGTTCTAAACCGCAAAATGTTTCCTATGCGCAGTGCCATATCAAATGTTTATGCTGTTCCCTACAACCACGCTTCTTTGCTATAACACCTAGCGCAGCGGTTCCCAAGCTCTCATCTGTTCGACCCTCATTTGCCAACGGTATGTGACCCGCGACCCTACCATGGAAACGGCAGCAGCCTGTGATTTTTACTGCAATTGAATTAATACTAGTTAGTGCCGGTTCTTGAACAGTACATAACGTTGTCAGTTATTAAAAAATAACATTTTTAATATTATTTGTCAAATGCAGTGTTTTTTTTGGGACAAGAGTAACTACACAAAACATGCAAGAAACAAATCTTTATTTAAGTAACTCACACATGTGCTGGTTAGTCAGATCATTTTTTTTTGCAAATATAAACTTGTGAAATGCTGAACATATGAAACGTCACATAATATTTGCATAATTACCGAGTTCTCCACAAAAGCCTCTCGCGAACCTACGTCAGACCCCCTTGATCCTGATTTGGGTCGCGACCCGAGGTTGAGAATCACTGGTCTAGAGTCTTGTGAACACATACGAATGAAGCTTTGTTGTAACTTTTGTCACTTAAGGTACAGGTTAGCAGCGAAACAGACAGCTCCCACAATGTGATAGTCTGTATGCACGGGCACCTCAGTTGGAGAAGATGGAGGAGGAATACACTGCATCTATTGCTAGGGGTCACAGAAAATGTACGGTTTCTGAGTGTTGCCAGGCAGTGCCTGATTTCTGTTGCTAGGGGTCACAGAAAATATACGGTTTCTGAGTGTTGCCAGGCAGTGCCTGATTTCTGTTGCTAGGGGTCACAGAAAATATACGGTTTCTGAGTGTTGCCAGGCAGTGCCTGATTTTTATTGCTAGTGGTCACAGAAAATGTACGGCTTCTGAGTGTTGCCAGGCAATGCCTGATTTCTATTGCTAGTGGTCACAGAAAATGTACGGCTTCTGAGTGTTGCCAGGCAGTGCCTGATTTTTAGTAAGGGAATACAGTGCCAAACGAATACAATTTGCACGATCATTACGAAACTTCGTACAAAGATAAGTTTGGTGTTCTTGAAGAGAATCTGGGTAAAAGACAAATTAAAGAATCTTAATTCTGATCTGCGGTGTTGCTAACGAACCAAATGAAGCTGAAATTCATGCGACTTTGCTGTTTTACAAATCACTGCAGAAACGCTGAAAACATTTACGAACGATTTGTTAAGGAACGTAGCAAAAAGTACACGTATACTGCGTTCCGACAAACTACAGCCTACAAAAATTATCAGCCATTGTGCAAACACAGTAGCTGATCGCAATGCCTGGCGGGAGATACGGTGTCAGATTAAAGGAACGTTTTAAGGATTTTGTGGCATATTTATTTGAAATTGATGAGAATGGAGACGTTACAAGTTTTTCGCAGCTGGATGCTTTTATTCTAGGTGTCAAGGAAGTCCTTCAATTAGTGATGGAACTTCAGAACTGATCCCTATGAAAAGAAAGCCTGATGCTGATGAAATTTTTTCTTGAATTGGTGTGTTTTTATCCTCCAAATATGACTGGCCTTGTGCTGTCAGTAACGAAGTAATGGCGTTGTAAGAAAATTAAAAGAGGAAAAATTAAAGGATTCGAAGGAACGACCTATTTAGTCTCCACTGTGTTTTCCATTACGAAATACTGTCATTAGAATGTTCGTAGGTAACTTAGGTAATGGACGCTGCTGTTAAAAATGAACTTTGTTCGTGTAGGTGCCTGTAATGATTATGAATCTGTTGCATTATCATAAGAAATAGAAAGTCCACGTGGTAAAATAACTTACCACGTTACTTAGGTGACTAAGTTGCACATATGTTTTGCAGCGGGCTTGTATTTATTGATGGAAACCAAATTATTCCTGGACAAAAAAAGAGAGAGAGAGAGAAGAAGAATTGAAGGACTGGATGATGGATGGATGAGTGACGAAGCAGGTTTTTGTTGTTGGTGGATCTGACAGCCCAGTTGAATGCTCTTAACAAAGAGCTACAAGGCAAAGATAAGCTCATTACAGAACTGTCTGACAGAATCGAGGCGTTCAAGTTTAAGCTTTGATTGTGGGAAAATCAGCGGAAGGTTCATAACCGTGTTCACTTTCCGCACATAAAATCCCTAGACATCGTTTTTCCTGAGCGCGTTCGCGAATGATCCGGTGGTATATTTGTTACGAGACGTGCTGGATGAAAGATAACAGGACTTCGCAGTTATGGTTCCAGAATTATGTTGTTTTTGTAAGTGGAATAATGGTTTTAAGTCGATTCAGTATTATTATTATTATTATTATTATTATTATTAAAAGAGACTATATAAGGTTTGTCTAGAAACAAATACAGCAAAAACTTCTTAACGTCTGTTGAACAGAACGCAGAACGAATCACAACGTGAAGAAAGCTAATAAATCCGAACTAATTAAGTGACTAAGGAACTAACTGACTGACCGATAACGTTCAGTAGAATCCTTGAAACGATACTATTTTCTTAGCTAATCAAGAAATCCCGCGCATTTTATGGGACCATAAGGTTCATTATCGTGTTCACAAGAGCCCACCGCCTCTTCATATCTTGAGCCATATGAACACAGATCACGCCCTCCCCTTATGTCTATTTTGGAGTCTTTTTAATATTATCCTTCCATCTACGCTTAGATACTTCAAGTTGTCTTTTCTTCAGGTCTTCCTATCGAAATCCTGTATGCAATATTCTTCTGTCCAATGCGTGCCACATTCCTCGCCCAGCTCACCCTCTACCACTTGATCATCGATTGTTTGTTGAGGAGTACAAATCGGTATTGTCCTGATTATGCAATTTTTCCGGTCTTTTGTTACCTTCTCTTGGGCCAAAAAAGACCAATAAGCCCTAAGAAATCGAAATTGCATGCTCACAGAAATTAGAAGTCAGTTATGTCCACAGAAGGCATTCAGCCATTCGTTTCGGAATGTTTTGTTTTCCTGTTTGGATTTAAACGTATAAAAATAGAAATACATAGAATTATAATTATTGGGTGTGAAACTTTGTGTCTCATCTTCAGGGCAGAAGGTGAGGCTGAGGTTTTTCGAGAATAGCGTTCTGAAGGAGATATGTGGGCTGGTGAAAGTCCCGTAATGCCGAGTTTCATGATCTTGACTTCTCACCAAATATTATCAAAGGCGTTGAGAAGGGCGGGGCACGTGGCACGTATGGGGAGAAAAAAAATACATTAATGGCTTAGGCGGGTAAATATGAAGGGAAAGGACCACCAGGAATACCTGTGTGTAATTGAGATAATTTTAAACTGGGAGTTGAGTGGGGTTGTAGGGCGTGGAGCAGATTTGCGTACCGCAGGTTAGGGGCATTTGGCGGTCTGTTCCGAACGCTGTGCCGTAGTCTTCTTGGCCATCTGCATAGCCGTTTTCTCATGAAGGGCTCTGCCCAGTAGAGGTAGTCGCATTCGGGTAGATGTACCATGACGGGGGCGATTTCCGGCTGCGCATTTCGGTTCGCAAACACGTGTTTATGTGATGTGCTGCGTCGGGTATATACGAGTGTTGAATTATGAGCCTGAAGAAAGAAGGTTATGTAAATCTGAAGATATAAGATGACTGATGAGGGACAGAGGCGTAAGGTGGCTTGTTTTAGAAGCAAAGACAGACGTGCCAGTGCAACATGAAAGGCGCCAATAAACTGAAATCTCTTTTTGCGGCCAACCATTTACTGGAAGACTGTAACCGCATCTGTTACACAGGACAACACGTTTCAGCGGCGCGTTCAAAGTAGGGATGTTGATACAGTTGACAGTGTTGTGCTTATCAGTTCGTCAGGGTTTAAGTCAAATATAACCTATAGCATTGTATACAGTAACGGTAGGTTGATTTTACTGCAGCTGCATCACTTTATCTAAACACACACCCACACAAAGATTCTGGTTGCTGCATTCAGTTATTACGCTAAGGCGCGCACTGGCAGGTTTGTTGCTCACTGTTTGGTTGCCTGGGTGGAGAACACTGCTTTACTCGAGAGAGTGCGCCCTAGCAATTTTCGTGTAGCGGAAACAGAAAAGTTGCAGCCTGACCCATTAATCGAGGCAACGGAACTGCTGCTGGTAACGATATGACGCATATGTTTCATCCTGTCCGCGCGCACTGGCAACTAAAAAGTTGCTTTCTAGCTGCAGTAAGGTGCACAAACCTTGTGTCTTGCGTCATACGGCTATGTCTACCGTCGAAGACGTGAAAAGTTAATATGGGAAGTGGAGAGAAGATCACCTTTGTGTAATAAAAAATTGAAAGAATACACTAATAGAAATCTGAAGGATAAATTGTAGTACGAAGTTTGCGAGTCAGTCGTCACGAACTGGAGTGAGCTTCCAGCTGAACAGATATCAGAAAAAGGTACGTTAATTTCCTTGTTCATATTATTGAGGATCATGCTGATGATGTTAATATATTGGGCAGAAGCGTGCATACTATAAAGAAAAACACAGAGGCTTTAGTAATTGCTAGTAAGGAGAATGGTCTAGAAGTAAATGCTGATAAAAGTAGGTA
>Ga0123357_10013947_pt1 | contig 10464 bp, 6 predicted proteins | sample TergutEmb28metaG_FD_89873 | JGI IMG/M metagenome (GOLD analysis project Ga0123357, IMG submission 89873) | Embiratermes neotenicus P4 segment gut microbial communities from Petit-Saut dam, French Guiana - Emb289 P4 | ecosystem: Host-associated > Arthropoda: Insects > Digestive system > Gut ...
CTCAGCATTTGCTTTTAGACACAGGAAAACCAAGAAAAACCTGTGTCGAGGTGGCCGGTCGCAGGACCTTCCGGATACTGACTTCTAGCCAGCAGTCCGTCATCTGAAGTAAAAAAAAAAAACAATACACTCACATAAGATAACAAACCCACAAGACAACGACAACAATACACACAGTCAACCAACTACAATTACATAAAAGACAACTTAAACCTAGCAACAAAACACCCGAGACAATATAGAATTTTACAACCTGTAGAAAAGGTAAAAACACCTAAGCAACAGAGTACTGTGTAAAGTTTCTTGTATTTTTTTTAAATAAAAGATTTAGATATTAAAAAAGAAAACTCTCAACGAAGGTCTGCTATAAACTTGCTCCCATATCATGGGGAAAATTTCAGTATCGAATTTCTCACATTTTCCCCTAGAACTATATCACTAGTCACAGATGTACAGGTGGTTCGATGACTATTAAACTACTGAAGTCCTACGTGCGTATGTTCAGGAGAAATGTCACACTTTTCTTAAAATATTTGTTTGTTGGATGTGTTAGAGCAGTGCCTCTCAGTTTTTTAAACTACGGAAACATTTTCATGACTGAAATATTTCACGAACTCTATACTCGTTTTTGATTTGGTAATACAGGTACAGTTAAATAAAGTAGACGAATGTAGACTTAGGTTTATTGCTTGTAGGCAAAAGATAGAACATTAAAATTTCACTGCAAGTTCAGTCAGTCGATAAAACAATACAAACTAGTTTATGTCAATATGTCACTGTGACGTATGGGGCTGTTGTGATGAAAACTTCAATTTGAAATCTGGTACAATGGGCGACATTTGCAATTTCAGATCCGCTTCAGGTTCTAGCCACTTCTCTATATAGTTTTTTTTTTCGTATTCTATAGCGAAAATCCAGATTCACAATGGTAAGGGTTTGCCAACGGCAGCAGTTTGCTAACAGCTACTGCAAGATTTCAGAATACTCATTAGTGAAGTTGACCTAAAAGCCTCAAAGAGACACAGTGGAGAAATTTGCGTGAAGACTGAATCACTCGCAATGTCTATTAAATGTTCATGTTCAATGAATGAGAAGTATTCTCTTGGAATGAGCCAGTGAAAGGAATTTTGACCCAATTATCATGATCATTTGGTGAAAAATAGTCTTCACTTGAGCTTTGTGATTATCTCAGATGCTTAGATCCGTCACGTTTTACACTTTCTGATACAAATTTACCTGGTTGTTCAAACTACGTATTCATCGTAACTAAACAATCTAATTTATTTTGTTGCAAACGTTAGCACCAAAATATAAGTTCTAACTTAGCAATATCTGCTTTGCAGTCAGCTCTGTGCGTTGTTATTCTGTAGCCCTGCAGTGACAGGTTGGCTTAGTTTTAACTTACTGAGAATATCAACGAGGCAGGCCAGCTGCTGCAACCAACGAACATCTGAGAAAAAGTTGGCTAATAGTGTCCCTGTGTTTCAGGCAAAAAAGAAAATCCAGATTTTTTCCTCAGTCGCAACGCTGTCATCAGGACCTTACCAGTAGACAGCCAACGAACTTCGCTGTGAAAAATCGAAGTTTCTTGCTTAGGTCCATATCATCATGGAACAGATAAAGTGTCTGGAATTTCAAGGTCGTGCCTTAGTTGAAGTTAACAATTTGTCCTGCATTGTCTAATGCAGGTTGCAAGTAGTTTGGCATTCTGTTTTGACTACCAACACATGTCTGTGCTCATTGTAGTGGCTACTTGCACAACTTCGGACGCACTTACTGTACGAGACACAAAACTACACATTTTCTTTCATTGTCTTCGCACCGTCTGGACAAACGTCAGTTCATTTATTTCAGTCTGTTTGGTGGTTTGCCAAAAAATTGATATAAAGTTCTTCTTGCCTGTCATTTATGAATAAATGTGATGCAGATTGTCAAATATTCCTCAAATTAACTTCCTAAACCTACAAGACAAAAACAGGCAGAAATTAGAAATTAACATCGTCTATGTTATCGTACAGTTGAATTGTGAACCGCTCATTTAACCTCAGTGTACGAAACAATTCATCCAACACATTTGGTGCACAATCTTGAATTATTCGCTAACTTCTGGTGTCGGCTGAAAGCAGTAGCTGAATCTTCCTCGCAGCTTCCTCGACTGTTATATATGCCGCCATATCAACTGGACAAAGCTTAATAAGGCTTCCGCCAGCTGTGTGCTCGTCACCTTCATGTGCAACGAGACAACTAATTACTTCCACGGAAGCGGTAACTGCATTTTCATTTTCAGTTCTCCTTTCACTTTGGAATCCTACAATTTTAGTCTGTTTCTAATAATAAAATACGAGGGGAGCTGTTAAGTCCTTAGCCCGGCCAGAAAGGAAACAAGCTACAGCGACCAAACTCTGGATTTATTCAGCATACTCCACACGAAGTTCAATATACTTCTTATCCCCTAGCTCTAACTTTTGAAAGCCACTCAAAAAAATTCAGAAATTTGTCCGTCCTACCAGATCTCCGAGGCAACAATGACCTACGCGTCGGACGAAAAATGGCAACTTTCAATTGCCTTTTCAGTCCAGGGAACAGGTGGTAGTCCGACGGGGCCAGATCCGGAGAGTAGGGTGGGTGATCAAGAAGTTGGAATCCCAGGTAGGCCAGTTTCTTCTGAGATGCAAGTGCCCGGTGAGCCGGGGTATTTTCGTGCAAGAACAAGAACCCCTTGGTGAACTTCCCGCGGTATTTTTCCTTCAAAATATCCTTCAGTTTTACCATCAGATATGAGTAATACTCCGCATTGATAGCTTGGCCCTTTAAAAGCTAAGCAATGAGGAGGATGCCGTCTTAATCCCCAAAAATCCAGGCGAGAAATTTTCCAGCAGATTTTTACACTCGGAATTTTTGGGGGCGCGTGAGCCGCTATGCCGCCACTCCATTAATTGTTGCTTTGTCTCCGGGTCATAGTGATATAACAAGGGTTCGTCTATGGTCACCAATCCGGACAGGAAGTCATTTGAATCGCGCCGAAAAAATTCCAAATTTCGCTCAGACGACTGGCACAGTATGACTTTTTGATCCGCGTTCAGGTATTTTGGGACCCACTTCGCGGAGAGCTTACTCGTGTTCACATCTTCATGAATGATGGTCCCAAACCGCTCACGTGAGATGCCTAGTTGTTCAGCTATTGATTTAGCCGAAATTCAGCCGTCTTCCAAGATTAAATCGTGAATGTGATCAATAATCTCCGGGGTGGTCACTGTTTTTGGTCGTCCAGGACGAAGCGCATCACAGGTGGAAAAATCACCACGTTTAAACTGGGCCACCAAGTTTTTGACCGTGGCATACGATGGTGCATGTTCCCCTAATGTTTCTTTCAGAATGGCGCGAATTTCGTTCGGCGCCTTACTTTGCAAGGAAAAAACTTGATGACAGCTTGTGTCACGATGTTGTTGAAATCGCGCGCGTCGCCTGACATGCTTCCTTTCAGCCTCTGTAACAAGAAAGACCTGAAATTCGGCACATGAACAAACCCCACTTTCCAACGACACTTTCGATTCCGTCCTACGATATGAGGAAGTAGGTCGGGCTAAGGATTTATCAGTACCCCCTCGATAAGTAAAAAATTCCCGTCGTAAAATTAACACAGCTGTAACTTTTTATACGACACTGTCTACATCGCTGAGTAATAGTACCGGTGGTAGGTCGATGTGAACACGAAAAGCAGACGGGGCCGATTTAACAATTGAAGTGCGAATGGTCGACGCTCCCGACGCAGGAACTCTCTCTCTCCTTGGGCTATTCGTACATTAACGTACCGTCAGGACCACATCAAAGACAGCTAACAGCGTTTTCTTCAGCGGGAAACTCAAAGAAACCCATTAAGCGTCCCACCAGCAAGCCTTGTATTAATCATGAGAAGTAATATTATTCAAGATGGTCCGAGTTTCGAGATTATTTGCGTGCGAAATTGACCTTTGGTGGTCATCCGTAAAACGGATGGGCAACACAAAGTAGACTGTTACCTTGAGACTGAAGGGTAGAGAGAGACCTTAGCTGGAAACACTACTGGTGTGCTGGGAGATTTATTTGAAGTCTGACAGGTCTGATACTTCTTGTTCAGGGACGGAATGGCAACTGTGATGTTATGCACATTTTTGTGGCCAGTATTTTATGTACTGCTATTCATAGTTTTCTTTAAGAACAAACTGGCAAGCCTATACACTTCTTACATTCACAGCCGTGCTTGAGGTTACTTCATCAGTGCGGGACTGGCAACCTTAATGTTACTGATATCAATTGCATACTGTAAGGAAGTACTTTTTACCGGTTCGTATTAACCTTTTACACTCTACTGGTTACGTGATGTACCACCAGTTGAGTATTCAACAACTTTAGGCTCCGCCCACACTGTATTTATGTTTTGTAGTTATCTCAGAACAAACAGCTATTTGTGCCACTTACGGCATAAATTGATTCGTTTTTAAAACTGAGATTAAAAATGTTTTCTGCGCGGTACGGACTAGGTCTTTAAATAAAGCGGTCTGCGCTGCGCCTTAAAGGACTAAGATTGCATTTTCAAAGATAATCTACTGACTTTTATCACTGTCAATTTCCTCATGGTGGATTATTATTATATCGGCCAGTTTAAGGACAGTGACAATAAATGCTCTAAACATAGCGACTGGTGTGCCTGAAGCATTTTGCTCCCAATCGCCAAATTTTCATCTGCTATAGTATGTTCCGGTTGGCATTATGCAATGCGCGTGTGCCTCCCTGAGACCAAATCACCTTTGTCTAACGTTTCACCACGTCCCTCAGATTTTCCAAGGCCCTTCACTGTCGAGACGAAGCACCAAGTTTTCGCACGTACTTTGGTGGCATGTGTTATGAGGGCTGAATAAATAAGAAAACTGGATATGTATTAATCTAAAGTGCATTACGTACCTTAAGAAACGTTTTAAGTATCATGTCTCACTTCAGATTTTTACAGACATTTGTTTCGCATGACGTGTCATGTCTCGATTGATAATATGTGCCACGTTTAGAGGGAGAAACGACGTATTTTCCTCAACGGCTTACAGACGTTCAGTATGGTTAATGCCAAGTGCGTTAGTTGATCCACCGTATCGCACTGACACCACAAACACATTTAGCGAAGAGAGTGACATGAGAAATAAGAATATCGTAAGAACTGGTGGAAAAAATGCCGACCTTTCTGCCTTTATCAAAAACTGTGAACCCCAATCAATCACGAGCTACAGAACAAATGCGTCCACTTCTCTTCATATAACCGAGCCAGGGGTGTGGCTTGCGGCCAACTTTCTCCTAGTATCAGGAGTTTAAAACAGAGAGAGTTTGGCTTCTCTCCCGGCCGTGCCAACTGTCCCGGAATGATTCTAAATTTTACGTATAAAAATGCTGTTCCTAATTCAGAGAATATAAATTCCGTGTCCAGTATAAAGACCAAGGGGTTATGATTTACACATAAAATTTATTAGTGAATACATTAGTACTTTCAAAAATACAAAGCAGATATTACACGTAATAACTTTAATTAGAACAAGCATATAAAATTTACTCTGCAAAAGAACCTTCAAAATCTACCAAAATAATGTCATTTATTTTACAAGTTATTCTCGGATAAAAGAATTAAATTAACCTTACATCATTGTTACAGGTTAAAAATGTTATCAAATTCCGTTTATCAATGATCACTGCCCCAGACACTGTAAACGAAGACAAGTGACTGTACTCAGAAACTGCCAGTTCAATCTGAAATACAGCTTTAATAAAAAAAATTAACGTGCAACTTACTTGTCTGTTCCGGAGAACTGCTGTTCAGGAAAATTATATCAACTGTGGGTTTGGGACAGTTGCACCTGTCCTGCAGTGCAGCAGCTCCTCTCAGGGGCAGTGCTCGATACCAGAATGGTATAAATGAAGTAGGCTAATTTGGTAAGGTGTGGGATTCTTTCTCTTTTTGATATAACCAAGAAAGAAGGTCAAATATTTCAGTAGAGTGAATGTTGCTACACCCCTACTTGGACCCTTCATTTGTCGTGATATTGCAAACCGTGCATGTTGCAGCCGAAGAGGGTTAACTGTCAGATGAATCCTCGAACTCGCCCAAGTCTCCAATTGTTGACTTCTTTTTTTGTAAGGACGCTCTATATTATTTTCACTTTCTTTACCTTGAGCTGAATTTTCATTGATATAAGCCGCCTTTACAGTGCTTTCAATTTTTTCAGCCTTTTAAAGGGATTTTAGGTTTTTTAAATCACTTTCCCTCCATCTTGGCAGAGTGCAATAATATTCTTACGGCTGTTTTACTCTTCATTTCAACGAAAACCAGTACGAGAACTATTTAAACGATAAGAAACATCATGCTCAGCGTAAATAATGTTGTTAACTAGTAACTAATAAAATACAGGTCTACACAATTCACCTTTTAAAACCTACCAGTAACTTTACGTACCAGGACTTTTAACATTAAAAAATCCTACATTGTGATCACAAGGAACTTGTGTGTTGTGTATGGATCTCGGAAAAAACAGCAAATTGTGCTTTACACAATATTAAAAGATTGGTTTTTATAACCGAGATGCAGAGTGTTTACTGCGCGGTACGCAAGGAGTCCTTACATAACACAGATACGTTGCGTCTTTAAAAGGTTAAAAAACATTTCACACAAATAGAACACATTAAAACGACCTCTCCTTAACACTGCAGAGACAAATGGTGAAAAATTAATGAATAATGTGCAAATCTAAAATTTTCCACATCAGTGCTATAAATAGCAAAATCGAAAGTTTCAGCATTGCTATTACAACGACCGCCCGTAGAAGTTGGCCCTCCACCATCACAAATTCTCCACCGCCTATCTACAATATCAGATTTGTTATCCACCAAAAATTTTTTAAGTCTGTCACCACAAAACTCGTCATGACAATGCACTGGTAGCTTATCGCTCATTTACGACAAGAGTGTCACAACTCAAAATGTGGTATTTTTGAGTTATTGATATATAAAAAGAGGTTTGCAGATGCACTTTTAACAGGTGTAGTGTCACAAGGTACTTTGTAAAACTCGCCGCTGGACAGCAGCTGTGTCGTCGTTGCACGCATAGAAAAATATTGCACTTCAAAACCTTTAAACGTTTCTCTTGAAAAATCACTAATTTTGAGTCGTGACACTTTTGTGGCAAATGAGCGACATAGAGAAAATGGTTATGACAGATTGTTTAAGTCAAGTTTGGCCATGATACCCAGCTGGTAACAGACATTAAAATTGGTTTTATTTACACATCGCTGTCAAATCATGAACATCTTTAATCACACAACTGAGTGCTCAAGTACAAATTCCTATACCATCCTCCATCTGCCAATCGGAAACTTTCTGAGAACTTACTCCATCAAACTTCTGTAAGTGTCGAAGGTTAACGACCTCTGGGATTGTAGCCGTTTCCTCTGGTTAATAGTGCCACACGTTACACTGGAGCATTCTATGTACATGTGTAGGGCCTTAAGAGGCAGCACACTTCTCCTAAGTCAGTAACTGATCACAAACTGACAATATGTACATTACATTAGGCCTGAAACTTCATCAGTACCGCTGTTAGAACTTCAAGAGTAACATGTTTCTTCTTACGTAAATTAAAATAATATAAAATATGCACAAGTAATACATTTGTAGGCGCGTTCGCAAAATCGTGAAAGACGGACATTTAGGTTCGTAATGTCTACCCCTTCGTCCTTTCGTCTGTCCGACCATCCGTCTGTCCGAATGCAATAACTCAGCTCCCACTGGGCGGATTTTCATGAAATTTGATATTTCATTATTTTTCGAAAATTTGTCGAGAAAAATCAAGTTTCATTAAACTCTGACGAGAACTACGGATACTTCTAAATCAGTATGTACATTTATGTAAATATTTCCCTTACTTCTTAGAATAAGAAATGGTCCAGACAGACTTTGTACAGAAAATCAAAACATACATTTAGTATTAAATCACTTTTTTTTCCGAATATGGTGCCGCTTTTGAGAAAATGTGGAAAAATATAGTTGGCAGGCCACAGATGACAATATAATGCGGCGTATGTGCTTTGCACTCTGGATAAGTAAGGCTACAGACAAACACTCAAAACGTGTAAAAACTTATGCTTTTCCACAAAAACAGTGTTTACACGAAGGCTCCTAAATGTTAAGTTACACGTACTTGGTCTGTCTTGTTAAGTGGATGTTTTTCTTAACCACTGAATCAAACTCAAATGAAGCTAAGCGAGGAATCCTTCTCCTAAATCTTGTACGTAACTGGAACACCCTGTATTTGTTATAACGTACTTTTAAATGTCTTTAAATTATTCGTTACAAGACTTTATTAACTAAATGTAATGCAATGCTAACCACCCAAAAAATATACCCGATTAATGAAAATATACTCGTTAAGGGCCGACAGTTTTCGATCAACTGCGGAATTATATTTTAAGGGAACGTATCACATGGTCATTTCACCCATTACTGTTAATTACATTGAAATATTTTTATACACCACTACCCGTTATTTAATAGACATACATAATGGAATTGCGCGATCTAAGGTGTGGGTCTGAGGCCGCTCGCTTGCTAAGGTTTCGGGTTCGAATCCCGGAGGGGCATGGGGGTCGGCTTGTTGTGAGTGTTGTGTGCTGTCAGGTAGAGGTCTCTGCGAAGAGCTGATCACTTGTCCAGAGGAGTCCTACCGGCTGTGACGCGTCGTTTTGTGCGATCTACAAACATCAAGCATGAGGAGACCACGGCCTGTGTTTGGCCGCAGCGCCACACGAATTTCATTGTACTTGTCTATGTAATAAGAACCAACAGAACGCACACTGCTCGCTGGCAGGATGTGCTCAATACTGTATCCAGCACATCCTGCCAGCGAGCAGACTGCTTGCATGTACGCATGAAAGGAAAACCATAGAACTGCATATTCAAGCCTTCCTGAGGCTGAACACTTGGGATGTTCGAAACATATCGAAGACACTATAAATAAATTAAACATTAATGTAAAATGTTTGCATTTTGTTGGTTCTTATTAGATAGGTATATCACAATGCACGGCTCAAAAAACGTAAAGTTCATTGTAGTTATCTGCAATCGCTGATGTCCATATGGTACTGAAACCTCAGGGGAACGAACCCTATCGGCCCACATAATTTTACGATTTACGCATGTTGTTTTGTGTGGTTTTTGATAAACATAAAGTAACTCAAAAGTAAGTTGTCCCCGTCCACACCATGGAGGAATATAGTGGGAACAGGAGTATAGTTCCACTCATTCTTAAACTTGGCACTACGCGGAGGTGAATGGTCAACATCACGCCCCGGCCGCTTCTTCACCGGGAATGAAATCCAGTTCCCACTGAGTAGGGAACAGGGTGAGCCCCACATCCGGTCTGTCCAATTTGGAAAAGAGAAAATTGAAACTATACCCGAAAAGATTTGTATCACTGGAAAAATTTATTTCATAGTAAGTCCATCAGAAACTCTCGACAAGAAGTCATAAGAACGTCTGCAGGTGCACCGCTGTTCAGCTGTCGGTAGGAAAGAAAGCATACAACCGTCTACTCTTCAGTTACCAAGAAGATCCCTGTACAAGACACACGTCTATGCTGTAAATACTCTTCAATTACACAGAACAAACAGGACAAACAAAAATCCGCGGTAACGAGAACAGAAGCACGGTCATTCACTTAAACGTAAGCCTACAAACTTTGGTAAAGACGAGACACGCCCGCTCTGCCGTAGCGAGTTTCCGAATAGTTGGGCAGCTATTACGAGAGAAAAGGTAGCCTGAAAATGTCAAAAAGAGATAGCTTACGATACCCATAACGGTAGACTACAACAAGTTGTAGAGAAATAAGTGTAGCCTAAAGAAATAGTTTCATAAATCATGGTTCCATTTCTGCAAGAAGTATCTACCAGAACACAATCAGAAGTCTTTGCACTTTTCTGATTTGATCAGGCGTCACACACAGTCATCTCTCTTTGCAGAAGAAATCTTTTACAAAATAAAATATTTTGTTCAGATATGCTGGAATTACAACACAAAATTTCAGGATCTTAACTAATTTAGTGGCGACAGTTGCACATCTCAGAAGGTTACACATTTCTTATAGTAAGTTATAGTAAGGCATGCTACAGATGAATGGAAATAATGTGTAGAGTGGAAACGGAATCTGGTGGCACACGGCAACGCACGGGAGGAGAAGTGAAGGGGAAAGAGGCGAATGGAATGGGTAGCCAACAGTCTTCAGTTTGACTCGGAACAGTCCATCCAGTGTTACTACAATCGTTCTCCGCCGAACCGCACTCCAAGAAAGCCAGTACTCGACTGAACTGACACCCCCGCCGATATAAATGGACTCGTCCGTTTCGCTGGAAGACCGAATCTGGTTTCTGCGCGTGTACCATCACGTTCCGTTTTCAC
>Ga0123357_10013948_pt1 | contig 10463 bp, 5 predicted proteins | sample TergutEmb28metaG_FD_89873 | JGI IMG/M metagenome (GOLD analysis project Ga0123357, IMG submission 89873) | Embiratermes neotenicus P4 segment gut microbial communities from Petit-Saut dam, French Guiana - Emb289 P4 | ecosystem: Host-associated > Arthropoda: Insects > Digestive system > Gut ...
CAGTTAGTCGCAGACTCCTGAAGATGGTCGTATTAACGGCCGAAACATGTTGAGCATTGAATGAGTATTGAATAAATAATAAAATAAGTGGCATCAAGTTGGTTTCTCTTTACTCAACTGTAGAGAGTATTTTAACAATGCATTTCTTGGACTCATATGTGACTATTAAATAAGGGGTGTCATGCAAATTAGAAGGTTGTCAGGTGGTGAGACAGCGCACGCGTCTGGGAACAAGTGATGGTGGTGATGTTGCAGTCAGGGTCGATCTGATGGCCCCTTTACCGGCTGCAGTGTGTAAGTCTTGCTACCAGAGTTAAAATGAACTTGATGCATGTTTGTCCGTGCATCGTTGTATAAGTGCAGAGAAGAAAACCAACTAGATGCTACTGAATGCTTTATTGCACTTATAATCTGCTCAACATGTTTCGGGCACTTATATGCCCATCATCTGGAGCTCGAGACTATACTTGTCTTATTGCCGCATATGGTGTGTAATGCCTTGGTTGCTGGTGGTCGGCTGTCAGGTACAGGGCAGCAGGTTATGCGTCCAGGAGAGGGAAATTGTGCGACAATTTCCCTCATCCCGGACGCATAGCCTGCTGCTCTTCTCCTAACAGCCGACCACCAACAACCAAGGCATTACACACCATATGTGGCAATAACACCAGTACAGTCTCGAGCTCCTGATGATGGGCATATGAGTGTCCGAAACATGTTGAGCAGGTTATACGTGCAATAAAGCATTCAGTAACATCTAGTTGGTTTTCTTCTCTACGCTTAAAATGAACGTTTGTTTTATTTGACCAATTTCTTTCTATTTCTCAAAGAGTTACGAATTCGATCACAATGGCAACTGAAGTTGACTACGCAGAAGATTAATAAAATAACGCTGTCTGCAACAGAGACTGTACAAAACGAAAAATGAGCTTTATTTGTCAGAATAACGTCGTATGCCCTATTTCTTACATTCTGATAGCGTCACAACCATTAATATAAAAATTATACAGCCAAAGTCAAACAAAATGTCTTTGTAAGACGTTTGCACAGCGTTATTGATAAAGACTGTAATCTACTGGGATATGACGCCGTGTCAATTGGCAATTTTTTACTGACATTTCTAAGAAGCTTACTGCCTCCATCTAACGGCTGTCCGAATTTTGATTAACCTAAATGTTTCTTTACACCTCTCTAGAAAGTTTAATTTACATGCTCTGAGAATAAGCTCTCTAAAAAAAATTGGTGTGGGTCTGGTATACCAGACTACACGATGTCCCATGTCAAACATTTGGGTTCCTTGTCTATCATTATTAGAAGATACACAGATCATACGAAGTTTGCTGCTTATATGATTGTTTCGTTTATCACATTGTTTCATATTCTTTCGGTTCTATTTTGTATCATTGTATATATGGTTGTATGTTTTGTATGCTTCTATTTAATCTTGTTCATATATTATTCTTATTGTTATGTTTATATATTCTTTTGTTATGTCTATTCCGTTCTAGGTATTCTGTGTCATTGTGTTGTTCTATGTATTGTTTGTGTGTAAATGTGTACTGTACTACTTCCACCGGCTGTCAACCCAATTGCAGTTAACAAATATATCATCTACCAAACTATACGGCATGACATCCCCACGCACCTATCTACCAGATCACGTGGCGCCATATCCCAGAACACTGTAATCTTAGTTTAAATTAACTTTTTTGTTTCATCAACGTTACACTTATGCTCAGATGACCCTGAGCTACTGGCTAAAGAGGAAACGGAGCTGCAGGCTATGATTCATAGACTATTTGAAATTGGGATATGCTATGGAATGGAACGGAATGTGGATAAACTAAGGTAATGAGAATCTGAAGGCAACCAACCCAAATACAAATTATGCTACATCAAAAACAGCCGGAGAATGTGGAATATTTCAACTATTCGGGTAGCATGATAACAAATAATGCAAGATGTAAGCATGAAATTAAATCCAGGATTGTCTTGGCAAGAGCAGCATTCAACAAGAGGAAAGTTCTTTATCGTCAGCAAATTGAACTTAAATTTGAGAATGAAACTAGTAAAGTGCTTCGTTTGGATTATACGCGTAGTTTTAAACGGTGCTGAAACTTGGTCACTTCGGAAAGTATATCAGAAATGCCTGAGAAATTTTTGAAATATGGAAGATCAGTTGGACCGATCGTGTGAGAAATTAAGAAGTATTGGTTAGAGACAAGGAGAAGAGGAATATCCTACATGCAATATACAGAAGGAAGGCTAACTGGATTGGTCACATCTTGAATCAGAACTGCATACTACAACATGTTATTGAAGAATATATACAGGAAAGGGTAAGTGATGAGAATACGAGAAAGAAGACGTAAGCAGCTACTGGAAAACCTTAACGAAACGAGACGTCACTGGAAGGTGAAAGCGGAAGCACTAGATCGCATTCTGTGGAGAATCAAGAGGCTATGCACCTGTTGTAAGACGGACTACAGGATGAGAGATGGCTCTTTCTTAGGTCCAATACACCTATATAAAATAATTTTTAGAGAAGTTTTGTGACTGGCTCATCTTTCCGATTCAACTTAACAGCAGCCGTGCGACTTTATCTTCAGGAAATGGAGATCAGCTGAGTAAATTAGGTTATCTTGTAGTGTTTGTTGCTGTCACGGGTTGCACCGATGCCTAGAAAGTCGTTATTTTATCTGACAGCTATCGTTTGTCACTTCCTGTCGCTACTTCATCGCGCGTGCGTGCGGTCGGTTGAATAGGCTACATTAATACAACAAACGAGCCGACAGGAAGTGCCAACTGACAGTTGTCAGAAACATAAATTCCGTCAGTATTAAATAAATGTGCCAGGTCACCATTCTATGTTCAGTAACCTCATATGTTTCTGAAGACTGGTGTTCTAGAATGTGACGTCGTGTTATTTGGTAAATACACGGCGTCACAAGCCAAAAGACAATAACATCCATGTAGCCAGAGGCGTAACGTGTGGGAGTGATGCGGCTGCTCGGGGCGGCAGTGTCAAAAGGGCGGCAAAATAAACACTTCGAATGGGAAAAAAATCGATTTTCTGAATTCATCGAATTTTAAATTATTCGGCCAAGGAAAAGGAAATTCAATAAATATGATTTTAAGTTCATAATTTCTGTTCGCGCAAAAAAAAAAAAACTAGCTACGTCACTGGTTGTGGCCTAATTAAAGGTACTAGCCCAGTATTAGCCTGGTGGCACTCTGGAAAAACACGAAAACTGAAGTCTAGACTGCAAGTCTCCATATTCCGACACGGACTCTTCCAAATACGAATCATACCAAACACGTACACTGTAGACAAAATGTTACAGCGGTTCGTATACTAAACGTGCTTTAGTCCGGAATAAACTTTTTTGTACACAGTACGATACTACCCAACATACACTAACAGCTGGAAACATGCTTAGTTTTTTAACACAACAGATACTACGCAGCAATGCATTAGGCACGCAATAACTCGCTTCCCGATGTTCACATACCTTCCCAGCGACAAGCACTGCTATGACGCTCGCCAATAACAGCATCTACTATAACGTAAAAGGTTAACCGTTATTGTAAATTTTTTCTCATTCCAATGAAAGCTCTAACATTAACATGCACCGCCTGCATTGTGTTCTGCTGTCATCGTTGTACATGTCACTGTCAGGTTACTGTATTCTTTGGGCTCGGTGATGCACCTTCGATGCCGTGATTTGCGTTACAGCGTTGGCAGCCCTAGATACACATATGATCTGTGCCTGCAAATGTATGCGTCTGAAGTCTAACATTAATCTACACTTCATAAATAGACTCTGTTCACATCTAACACAGAATACAGTTTTCTTGCATTATAAATACGAGTAATTTAATGCGGCACAAGTAAACCATCTCTGTTCGTTGTAAAAATAATAATATACAAAACGCATAGTGTACAGTACGTGTGCATAACGTGTAGAACTCTGTTAAAGTTAGCGGTACATGCGGTTACCGCAGTGCTTTGAACGCTTAATCGTGAGAGAAATAGACGTGAGTAAGTGAATACGGGCAGTATGTGTTTTATTTGTACTACCAGTGCAATAAAAATACACTACTGTGGTTAAGAAAGGAAAGTTTCGAATTGTTAGGGAAAAGAGGTTAGTAAACATTACATGTAACAAGAAAAATAAGGGGCTCCATTACTGCGGACTAAGGGTTTAATCACAGATCATCTAGTACGGTCTAATGTAAGAAATTTAATGCTATTTTGACGTACCTCCCACTGATATAAAGGCACAGTCTGCAGCCGTACAGACGTAATCGTGCTTTCGGCCATAACGGAGACGACCTCATCTGTGTAACTGCATCAGAACTTCCAGCGTCTTCATCAGGATGTGGTCCAACGGAACTAAGGTATATCTTAAAACTTTGCTCAAATAAGACCCAGTTATTCGCTTGTTTTACGCTTTCTAACACGACAAACAAACGCACACACATTGTCTCGCACTCAACTATTAGCGCCGCCGTTTCTACACTACCTACTAAAATCGACCTATCGAATAATAGCTCCTTCAGACATAAAAATAAATAGTCCTGTTTAAACGTGAATTGCCTACTTTTGATACTTTACAATAACTTACACTATGAAGGATATATCAAAACTGACAGTAACAAAGGAATACTATCTGAACTGCAATCATTCTTGTAAGCCTGCTGTCCAACTGATGGAATTGCATGCAATCAATCCTATTAAACCAGACGCACCGTTGTCCAACAAGCATGAATTTCACATGAAGCAGCTCAGTGACAGTCATACTTCACAACAAAATGCTACTTGCACATGCCATATTTCTAGACCAATTATGGTGACACTCTATATGGATTGTTAACACGAAAGACTTAAAAAGAGTTCTGTGAAAATCAGTGCAGGGAAAGCAATACGTTATTTATGGAGGTAAATGAGATTTTCCACTTTTTCCTTCACTGGCTGGTGGGGGCAGGGGGTTGTGTTAAAATTCAGTGCAGATGCCCATATTTTGAGTAGTCAGTTTCCTGACAATTTGCATAGTAAAACCCATATGTAGGGGCATAAATGTCTGTCTGTACTTCAGTGTCCAATTTCAGTGAAATTCCATGTTGGAGATTTTCTCTTCTCCACACCCATCCACACCAGCTACACCACCACCCAGCCTCATGTACAATGAGTAATGTGGTGCTTCCATGGGAGTAGTGGCCAGGGTGTGGAATTGACCACCCAGCCCCATACAACACTGCAATTGAACATGTGCAGAGCTATACCTCTACTCCCCCTCTGAGCCTGCACCGCATGTCACAAAAAGACCTTTACCTTTCACATTTAGGGGAACCATGTCACAGGTACACGAGTGGTTACCAAGTGCTAGGAAGACATGACCTTAAGCAAGCCAACAGGAATTCAAATGCTGGTAACCACCAAACTACAGTGCATTACAAACCAAATCTTGTCAAACACTTTACACTGACACTGGTCACCTTTCTAGCTCCAGTGCATTAAATACTAGCCAGCAGTCAAAGCAACTCATGAAATACTCTCCTTGTACACAGATTTCTTGTACAGTCCAATAGTATTCTTGGACTGCTTGACCATGATGATGCAGGCACTATGCTGCTCCTAAACAGCAACTACTCACCAGTCAACACAGTGTAACATCCCAGAAGACTTGAATTTTCAACAACAACCTAGTCCACAGCAGGGGCGTACCGGGGGGGGGTGTTCAAACCCCCCCCCCTCCCCGAAATTCCGAAGGCCCTCCAAAATCGTGCCAAACTCAACCCGATTGTGAAAACTGTTAAAAATTGCTGAATTTAGGATGCCAACACTCCAAGATGTTCAGAAAAGGCAGTAAAATTCTAAAACTACTTCAGTTTGAAATTGTTTTACATTAGCAATGACAAATAAATTGGCTGTCATCATAAATAGTCTTAAAGTACCAAAAATTAAGAAACTTTTACTGTATGAAATGAAATTTCTTGTACCAAATTACAGCTGCCTCCAGAACCCAGGGGGCTACTGCCCCATATCCCCATTCTCTGTCCTCTGTCATCAACTGAATTTGTTGAACCCCCCCCAACAAAATTCCTGGGTATGCCACAGGTCCACAGTGTACACTGAGAGTTACATAAATGTGTCATGAAAGGGTTAAACAAACTGAGTGCACTCTTTTAAATCCTCTTCCAACAAGACATATCAGTGACACAGAATGGGAAACACACAATCAACAAAACTGGGAATTTCAACACACTACTAATACCACTATTAATTAACTTTAATGCCAATGGACACAGTGTTCATCCACTGGCCTTCCACGAAGATTTTAACATCATATTTACACATGTGAGAAATCATCGACACTTAGAACAAAATGAACTAAGTACATAATTAACGTAAAAATCTGATGAACTAATCCTTAAAATCTTCACTCAATAAATAGTTCAATAGTACTCTTGTCACACTGTCTGCGATGGAATCATGAGTTACGTCATGAAAATACTGACGATTCTTTTCTTCCTGTCGGCCTGTCCTGAAACAAAAACAATGCGCTTACAGCTATACGTATGTAGAATCTTATAAAAAACCAAAATATTTTTGCAAAATAATTACTGCATATGCATGGCTTACATAAGTTATGTGAAGTCATCATTACAGACAGCGCACACATGGCAGAATGTTCAATATGTCACTTTATATACTAGACTCGCCTCACTAATGCTAATGAGCATTACAATACATGCAATCCTGTATACTCCTTACACAACACCCAAGAGTCATAACTTTTGTAGATGAAAGACAGAAGGCATCAAAACCTGAATACACTGAGGTGCAATAAGAGTGTGGTTTTTTGTGGATTTCAGGGATATGATGGTAAACTGCTATAGTACTGAATATTCCATTCTTCTGGGATGTGACTCTGTGTTACTGAGTGAGTAGTTTCTGATGATTCAAGGGTTCATAGTGCCTCCATTTTCATGGTCTAGTCTAAGAACAGTCAACTAACTGACCCTGCAGATGAAGATACTACAGTCATTTGAAACACGCATAACTATCTGCCAAACAGCATGGCATCATATCCCAGATGACTGGAAACTTCAGCAAAAATGGTGTGAGAACCTGAAATCTACCTACACCATATGCTGTTAACACAGATATCGCTCATTTGCGACAAGTGTGTCAACTCAAAATTTGGCATTTTTGAGTTATTGGTATAGAAAAAAGTTTGCAGATGCACTTTCAACAGGTATAGTGTCATAACATAGTTTGTAAAACTAACCGCTGGAGAGCAGTTGTGTTGTCGTTGCACTCATAGAAAAGTATAGCACTTCAAAACCTTTAAACGTTTCTCCTGAAAAAACACTAATTTTGAGTTGTGACATTGTTGCAAATGAGCGATAAGGTCTAATAAATTCTCTCATTCCACCTAGTTTATGTGTCCCTGTGTACATCATGGAGGCCCACAGTGTAGACATACATCTGCAAGCATTCCTAGCTTCAGGACCAGATGGAGGTACATGATCAGCTTCATGCTCTCACTGCTTTACCCCCTTGGGAGGGGGGAGTCCTCAGCAACCACTCAATAGGAAGCTATGTGGGCAATATACCAATCTGAACATATCACAAAAGGGGAAATCTCTTGCACCCATCAGAAATTAGACCTGATTCTTCAGTCATCCAACTCACAGCCCTGCCACTATACCAGCTACCCTATCTCACCTCCTAATAATCCAAGACATCTTCAGTGTTCATAAATTTTATGCAGGGAAAACACACATAAAATTTTCCAAACACAAATTTTATGGGGACACAGCCATGCTACACAGATCAAAACCAAAGTCTAACTTCAAGCCATGGATGGCAATGTTCATATATGGTTCCCAGAATTTCAAGCATTAAAATCACTGGCCTACCAAACATTGGTCTCACATTCTTCTAAACCCTTGGTTCTCAAATTTGTGTCCATAACCCAGAATCTTAAAACATGTCTTGTGACCCAATGAGTAGCAGCACATACTCTGCACCCAATTTAAACCATCAAGTCTACTTGATTCTTTTGTCAGTTCATGACCTATTTGACAGCTCTCAAAACACCAAGGCCCTGAGTCTGACAGCCCAAGACCCTATGAAAACAACCTCAAAATGTCATGTCCATTCTCCATTGTTTCAATCATTCCAAAGATTTTGTCCAAATCCAAGGCCCTGCATAACACTTTGTAACATATTTTTACGCTCAGGAGTTCTTAACTCCTTGCGAAGTCCACCACACCAAAAGAACACACCTTGTCAATTTTCTATAACTGTTTATTAAACACATTCACAACCGCTCTCAGTACCTGGAGGCTGTCTCCTCCATCCACAATGTTAGGACATGCTGCACCATGGCAACAAGTACAGGGACACAGTAGACCAACAACCACATCAACTACAAATTATAAATCATAATATACCTCTGTTCAGACTCTCAGCCAATACATCGATGATCTGATGCGATTGTAATCAGGTAGGTTCTCAATTGGACCAACAGCTGCCACTGCAGGACATCGGTCATAGATGTACTTCAGTGCAACGTCACGCACATCTTTAGCAGTCACCTTCTGCAAAATGTGAATCATCAAAGTATCATTTACGATACATAATACAAAGAAATGGGTATTTCTTGAACATTTCCGCAAGAGAAAAATCTGCTTCTGTACATCCAAGGATCAATCACTTCTCATTCCTACAGAATTGTAACACGACACTTAGAATTACCCAGTTTTTGAACTTGTCCAATGTCCAGTACAGTTAGCATGACATGTTTGTACTCTTACTGGACAAACAATGATCAAAGTACACAAATCAAATAATATTAAGTGTACACCATTATCATCATCATCACCAGAAACCTTTATAAATTATTTACAGAGCTGGTACAGACCCAATAATACCTCTCCTTTCAGGTCCAGTGATTTAGATTAGCTGTTTCTACAGGACCAAAATGAGTAGGTATCACCCTACCTGTGTGACTAGAGAATGAAAATGTTTCCAGTCGCTCAAACAATGTATTCTGTTCATACAACCCGACAAAGGTTGTGTGAAGAAACCCCAATACCCCAAAATCAAACATGTGATACTAAGCAATAATATTTACACACAAAATTCTCCAAGAGCTGTACAATATAAATATGTTGTGTTTTGTTGATAAAATTTTTTGGGGGGGAAGGGGGGGGGGTGTTTAATGCTATATAGTAAACATCCATTGCAACGTTTCAGAGGAATGTACTCCTTCCACCTTCGGGGTGACAAATCTGGATCAGATGGGGGCCGAATTGGCAGCAAAAAACACTATCAATGCCCATACAAATAAAGTTTAACACACACATCTATCCACCTGCACAACTCCCATAAAGGGTCATTCTTGGAATTTTAAACTCCCATTTGCCTGGTACAAGCCCTATCCCCTCATCCCCCATCTATAGCTCTGACTGGCCAAACTTCCCTCAACCTTCCGACACAACTGCCACTCCTCCTCCTCCTCCTCCTCAATTGCTTCAGGATCCACCTACATCAGATTACTTATTCAATGGTCAGTATCTACCAAACTACATGCCATCACATCCCACATGACAGTTTCTCCATAGCATTCAAGATTAAAAAAAATATATATATAAAATTTACACACCAGATTGTAAAACATATTACAGATAAATAAGGTATATTTGTATTCCCACCAGCTTTTAGTGAAGGATAAAATACTTTATTTGGAGGATTATTAATGGATTAAACCACCGCAATTCTTCACCTGAATTCTGGATTCTAATTCATGAAGTGGAATACGACGATTATAGCACAGCATCTGACGACCGATGTCCTCGCAAATGGGAGTTGTACCGTCTAGCTGTAGCAGCATGTTTGTCTTCAACATATTGCGAGCCCTTTCTACCTCACTCTCAGTTACACTCGTGCATAACCTCATCCACTCAGACTGAACATTGTAAAGCATATCCTATGAAAAGAGACAAAAAAGAATGTTACAGCATGAATCTCCGTATTTTACAATATGTACCTGAATAAAAAACAAGAAATTTTCCCCCCAATTCAACATACAAAAAATGGAGGGGTCACCTTTTAATCACATGCAAATTTGAACATATGCTGCGTAGGCATTTTCCAGAAAAATGAACACTGTGAGCACAGGCCATCTTATATGGAGCTTCATCTTACTTTCAGATAAATATAGGAGGGAAAGTCATTAAATAACAGGAATTTTATTCTAAAGTGCATGGAAAAGTATGCACAACGAAAAATCTTATTTCGGGACACAAAATGGCTCCTTAGCAATATGTCATAGAGGGGTCGTGATGATCAAGCAGTTTGAGCCTGCGCAGTAGGCCGTACAACATGGCCGCTCCACTGTCAACTTGCACCGTGGAAGAGCAACGAAGCGTTATTCGTTTTTTGTGTTCAG
>Ga0123357_10013951_pt1 | contig 10463 bp, 9 predicted proteins | sample TergutEmb28metaG_FD_89873 | JGI IMG/M metagenome (GOLD analysis project Ga0123357, IMG submission 89873) | Embiratermes neotenicus P4 segment gut microbial communities from Petit-Saut dam, French Guiana - Emb289 P4 | ecosystem: Host-associated > Arthropoda: Insects > Digestive system > Gut ...
AAGTCAGGTGTGATGGTCTCCACAGCCGCGGTAATTCTGTTCTTCAAATCAGGTATGCTCACGGGTTGTGGTGGCACAAACACTTTGTCCTTCACATAACCCCAAAGGAAGTAGTCACAAGGGCTTAAATCGGGGGACCGTGCAGGCCACGTCCATGTTACTCTTTCATTTCTACTAGTATTTATAATTCTCTTCACTATACTTGTGAATATAATCAACTTGAAAACCGTTCCAATCATTTTGATACACCCGGTATATTCCGAAACAATTTTGAAATCCAACACAGCGGAACCAAATTAAAGTGTTTAGCCCGCTGAGTGCCAATGAATCTCAGCCACCAAAAGGGCCAACCCATGGAACATAGCAGTTGTCATCTTCGGGTGACTGGAATCCTTTGAGAGGTGCAGGTATGGCCTAACGATGCAACGTGCATCGGAAAATTGCGTCCATTGCAACAAAACAGTGTTTCGTAAATATTTTTGTCACAAGAAGAAACATATTTTCCATGTCCTTTGAACATTTCGGTGGACGAAGTCTAATTAATGTCATAAATACCCCTGAAGGTGCATTAAATTTCGCACAATTTTGCGTATTGCCCAACAAATAGAATGTTAGCACGTATTCTCCGATAGCGGTCTATGAACTGTAAACTGGGCTCTTGGCTTCTCTTATTCCCATGTTGTGTGTCGTTGAACCCTGGCTTTTCTGCTTGTGTTTATTTAAAGAATACTTAGAAGAATGTTTTCAATAATGTAATGTACGGTGTTCTTTACAGCTTATTAAATTATCCTATGGCCTCTTAGAAACGACTTTCAGCAAAATATTATGAGTCACTACGCCCGAATTTAATGTGTCATTAGCAGTGTAATGCACATGAGTTGAAACACCATGATACGGTTTGTGCTAAGTGTCTGTAGGTCCATTTATGGCCGTCCTTAGTAAGGGAAGTTTTTTTGTCCTTCAGTGTGAGTAGAAACAAATTTGACCGGTTAAAGTCATCTAAGATTTATAAAATTTTCCTAGAAGTCTGATCAGCGGTTTACGTTATAACTTTGCAGGAGAAGGAAATGTGTGGTCTTTTGTACCGTAAAGTGTGCAGTGGATCGTTGTGGTTGGAAATTAGAACTCCCTAAGAACTTTCAGTTAAAAATCTCACACGTTAAAGTGCATGTGCCCGACGATTTATGTAGTATCGCATCCCAGACTACTTGAATCTCCACCATCATCGCTATAAGAATCTCAAATCTCGCAGTAATTATTTTAGGACATGATCGCATACAATGCCTGTGTGTTCAAGTACAAAAAATACTCCCCCCCATGGCACTTCGGGCCATGGCCTCCACGTTCTTGAGGTTTCTAGATCACACACAATGACACATCACAGTCGGTAAGACTCCTCTGGACGAGTGATCAACTCGTTGCAGAGACCTCTACCTGACAACACACAACAGACAAATATCCATGCCCCCGTTGGGATTCGAACCCACGATCTCAGCAGGCGAGCGGCCGCAGACCTACGCCTTAGACCGCGCGGCTACTGGGACCGGCACAAAAATTACATAACAATGATATTTACCCCATAACGGGTGGAAAACAACCAGAAAGGTAGAAAAATATCTTCTATAAACGGAACTTTAGCTACTGGTTCAGTGCCAATATGGCACGCTAATGAGTAAAATTGCATGAGGGACCTTTAACTCAAAGGCTTAAAGGCATTTCAGAACTTGAAGTCTTCTTCCTAAATATCCGAACCCGGCATTGTGTCACGTTGCAGTGTGTTGCACAGTCCGAACTAATGGCTTCTTGCTGTATTTTTAATTAAGTGGCGTCTACAGATTGTCTCAACCAAATATTTAAATTGAATAAAGAATCCACAGCTGTCCAGTAAGACTCGGTACCTCCTGTCGCTGCACTAGTGTGCATAACATCGTACTGTAATTAAGGGTGAGGCTGCGCCAGTTGTGACTTTCCTCTGACCTGCTATTAACGATGATCATCATGGTGACTCCATTAAAATGAAGTGCTATTATCTGCCTCAAGGTTTCTACAATTTTTAAGCTACTTAAAGGATTCGGATTTCCCAGTTTGAGGGTGGCTACCCAAATTGCATTCAGACTCGCTTGTGAGCCACCCTAAAAGGAAACATTAAAAATGATTGTGTTTCAAACGTCAATAAATGCTCGCATATCTCTGCAGGTCCGTTGAATACAGTTCGATTGAAATTAAAATGAGAAAATTTAGTAAATTACGTATGCTTTGGGGTTTTATGGCGTTGATTATAAAGATTCTTTTCTTGAGATGTGACGCCGTTTTTACTGGTAATGGATCTTTCAATATGTTTTTTTTTTTTGCATTTTTAGATTATTATCTGTGTTTTATTGTTCTCATTTAATTGTTTTTGTTTATATTTGGAAGGCAATCAAGGTTTTGTGATTCCATAGTATTTTATGGTTTTTTTAAATCTTATTTACTTAATTTTGTCTCTCCAAGATGAAGGCGTTACGGCTGTCTACGCTGGCTCTAGATACTGTCTAGATAGTGAGTCTAGGTACAGTATTTAAAAACATTGAGACTAGCTGATACTAATGTACCCACAAGAGTAGGTCCCCACCCCCACCCCGTTCCATTTGAAGACGGAAGTAGATCCAGCTGTGGAATGTTCTGAATGTTTTTGCCTGAAATTATGAATAATGTCAACATGACTCTTGTCATATAGCATAATCTGATGTCTTTAAAATTCATTTCAGGCATAGACTTTCCTCATTAGCCTACGTCCAGACTCGAGATTGTCACATCTCGGGCATCGTGCTTTATTAATCTCACGCCCTAGTCGTGTCGAATTTGAGATGTGGTCTATGATTATATATCAGTGAGTCCAACAAAGTGTACTTATATTCAGTTTTGCTGTATTGCCAATATATACTATTACAATTTCTCTTGTGTTTCGGCCTTTCCTGGTCTATCATCAGAGAGGAAACAGATACCAGAGATAAATAAAACGTTTGTATCGTCATTAAGATATGCAATTCGTCACGTGCCAAACATTCCAGCGCGCTAAACGTGTACCGTGATGCATTGCTTAAAACGTGGAGAATTAAAATTAAGAAAAATGTGTTCAACATGTACACACAAAATTACAATACAATATAAATTTTTTGGATACCAATGTGTACTGCAGTTTCTTCAGTCCCGAAAGTATGAATGCAGTCCCTTGAAGTTTGAATCATGATGTATATAAATTTATGTGAACACAACGTACGTTATAATTCAAACTTCTCTCCCTCCATGATTTCTCATGTGGATACGATGTCGTGTCTTGTGTCAAGTATATTTCTGGGGTATTTAGATTTATATTTGTTGTGCCGTATATCCATGATGTGTTCGTTATGTATGTCCGCGACTGTTCACCCACTTTGTCCTGTTTGTCGCAGATCTCCGCATTTTAGCTTGTGCCCTCCGCTTGTTTGCCGTCTTTTGTTTGGACTGATGTCATAATGTTTTCATTGGTGTATTGTTTACCCTGTGTGATATTTTCAGGTCTGTGTTTTCGAAAACGTTTGTGATTACGTGTTTGTTTATATAAGTTATATGAACTTTGTTCATGCTGCTTTCCTATTCAGGTTGGTTGAACGTGGTATTTTTTGTACATCGCATATTGTTGATTTTGAATGCATGGTTGTGGGCTTGCTGTGACCGCCTAAACTACTCGTTGCCAATTGGACGGGTAAGGAGCCACAGGTTGCTGGAATCGGATTCTGGGACTTCGAGCCTGGGGTTCTGTTTCGGTAGCCCGGCGCGGCCACCGTCTGACGATACATTCTGGCGACTGTTTATGGCGTGGCGTGAGATCTGTCCTGAAGTGTAGGAATTAACTATTTAGCTTCCCGTTGTATAAGGCATGGGAGGCGGAAAGTAGCTGAACAGTGAAAAGTGGAAATGGAAGAACATACTTATGTCAATCTTATGTTTATTGGACCGTGCATCATTGTAATAGTTGAAGAATAAAAGACCAACTTGATGTCACTTGCTGTTTTATTTCACTTCTTATGTACTCAACATGTTTCGGACATTAATATATCCATCATCAGGAGCTTGCTTCAGCCTGCAACACAGACACCACTCAAAACCAGCCGCACAAAATCTCCAACACACAACGAACCAAGAACAAAAAGACCGATGTAGTAATTCAACAGCACAGTCGCAAGCTCCAGATGATGGGTATATTAATGTCCGAAACATGTTGAGTACATAAGAAGTGAAATAAAATAGCAAGTGACATCAAGCTGATCTTTTATTCTTCAATACTTATGTCACTTTAAATACCTGTTATGTAGTAAAAACAATTGTCTGAACCGTAATTCAAATAAAAATGTAATCTGCTTTTCTTTTCTTATTTCTTGATGCATTAACAGAGATTGTGAGAATAGAAACATACATTAAAAGTAAATGTACCCCTCTGTCAATAACTGGCCTTGATACAAATTGAAAAATGTGTTGATTCATGTTATTCGTAATTTTATCCTCAAAGTTCGGCCAATGAAATGTGGATGATGAACTAATTCTAATAAATTTTGCTTTATTTCCTGGCCTCTTTTCAGGTTTCTATGCAAGATATATTTTATCCGATTTGTTTGTACAAACCTTCACAACAACACAGTCACCCACATTCAAAGCTGACATCTGTGCTTATCATATCCATAAATTCATCGTCTTCCGATCTTGTTTTCATCTTACATTCTGTTTCAGACTCATCCGAATCATTGTCTAATGGTTCGGAATCGTCATTATTACTCTCCTCGATTGGTATTTTATTCTTTTTTCTTGGCTGTTCCTGTGTCCCACATTTTTTATTCAGTGTTCCCTTCATGCTTTCAGTTATCCTTACTGACATTAGTACTTCCGGTTCTCCGCAATAGCTTTTCTTCCAGTATTACATTTAATATTTGTTTTGTTTGCAGTTCTTCAAATATCGATTAATTGGTTTAACTCTCATCGTTGGCTGTGTAACAATGTAATCAGCATCAGACCTAAACGGCAGATATGTTGACGACAGTGTTGCAGCTTCTTGGCTTTGCTTAAAACCTGACCGCCTTCTTTATTAGCTTTTTAAACAAAAATTTTACAAGAATGGAAATTGCGGCTTTTGAAACCATTTTTAATAATATTTGGATCGATGTTCTTTCGGAACTTCGGTATGGTGGATAAAAACTTTGAGTGTGGTAAGGTCGTTGTATAATTTTGCGCTGCCATTTCATTATTTCTTCATTCCACTTTGGTTTTAATGGCCAAAAAACGCCAAGATCCGTCACATAGCTGGTGTTACAATATCTTCTTTTCTTGCTTTTTCAACAAGTAACACACCAATGCGAGAATTGTGACCCTCATAGATTAGCACGCGTGGCCTTTCATCGTCAGTGTTTCGTATGAAGTTTCTTGTAATGTAGTTATCGGAGGTTTCTCCCTCCATCCAGCCATTCTCTATCGCAGTATACATAATTTCGGGATATTGTTTATCAGCTGCTGCCATATAGGAGTCCCCACATGTTTTGGCTTTGAATAGACTACAGTCGATCAGTCCCGTTACAGGCCCGAGGTGCCCAGAGGGTTCCAGGAAGTTAAGGTTCCCAGATTACGTGACAGTGGCCCAGGATGGTAGTAAGGATGTCAGCCTTACGCACCGGCCGTTTTTTTTACCCCCAGGAAATACTCCTCGTACTCTTTTCTGTTAGAGGTCGAGTCGATCGGAAGGATTATGTCAATTAAAAATTCCACTGACACGATCTGGAATCGAACCAGCGACTTTCCGATTTGTAGCACAGCGCCTTAACCACTGTGCTACTGCGGTCCCCAGGTTTACTGCCATGAAAATAGTTATGTTCCCTTTACCCTGTCCACTGGTAGCTCGACGCTCAGCAGTACATCTTTCTCCAAGAGCCCTATTTCTGCTGGGATGCAAACCATATACAGTTTCGTGTGGGTTCGATAATTGCCTTGGAGAAATGTTAATTGTGACTTCTTTAAATATCTTCAGATATTCATAAATTTAGGATCGGTAAGTTCTGTTTCTCGACAATCCTTGGTACACAGCGAGTACAAACTACGCACTTTCAGATCACCAAGCATCCACACTCAAATGCCGGCAAACCGTTCTCGCTCTGCTGCAAGAACTTCCCTAGTAGGCAAGACCGCTTCACAAGCAGTGAATTAGGGGATAGGAATGACAGGCATAGGTTACCGTGTCCCGAATTTACACTTACTGCGGTTCATCTTATTTAATTACAGTTTCTTAGAATTGTGTAAAAGTCAAAAATATTTTTGCAATAATTACTTGCACAAATGGCATGTTCTACCGACTGTATGGAGAAGATACCACACAGTATGGTGACAGATGACAGTATCGTCATTAGAATGTAATGTAAACTGTTACGATAAGCTTACAAACCCTACAGATAAATCTTAATAACAAGGAACACAATATCAGAACAATTTGGCCTTGCTGTGCATATCACTGTTTCCATTGAAATCTAACACTTGGGACATTGCACATTAACAACGCTTACTTCCTGCAGCCATTTGATGCACCTAAAACAGTGAATCCTTTCCTACATTTGGAATCGTGTTGTGCGCAAAACTGTGCATTACAAATTTAAAAAATCATTATCCTCCGTATTACTGTCATCGCTTTCACTGTACTGGTGCAGTTCCTGAGTACATTCTTATAATAAAACCAACTAGATGCACTAGTTTCTCAAATTTATTTTTGGAATAAAATTCTACATGTTTCGAAAAGTTCCTCTGTCCATCATCAGGAATTTTTCACTGTACATGGAGCAGTGGTATATGTCATACAGGTTTGCTGACAGCTTGCTCGCAAGGTGTCAGCAAACCTGTAGAATTTTATTCCAAAAATAAATTTGAGAAATTAGTGCGTCTAGTTGGTTTTGTTATAAGAATTTATCACGATGCACGGTTACCTGAACGTCAAAATCCTGAGTACAGTTAAGTCTAAGAACTATGTTCCTGTTTATTTCTGTGTCCAACAACTTTATTGTCCTTTTCTTAACGGTCCTCTTTTATTTCTCTCGCATTCCTTCGCGCTTATTAGTTATTGTTGAGTGGAGACCAAAGGAATCAAGTGACAAGATGTATAAATAGTCAGTTTAACAAATTTAGTAGCAAGAAACAAAAAGTACACAGAACATGCTGTCATTACTCGTCATTAACCAAAGTAGGTATATCGTTATGCTTTCTGCACCACAAGTTTACCCCCAAACAAAAACAGTAACAAACGAATGCCTACTTAAAAGTGAAGTGCAATACTTTTTCATCCATAACACCATACTGGGACGTACGCATGATCCTATGCAGTGATCCGAAACCAACATTTCGTAGTCGGCGCTGAGACGGAATTTTCAACAGTGCGTCGCCTAACTTGCCTAAGTGGTTCGTTTCAACGATCGGTGAACCTCTGATGAACACGTGCGTGGAGGAGTGACAGGGAATAGGCGCGCGCGCACTGAGCGTTTAATCAACAATAAATGTTCCGACACACACTTTGGTTTAAAGTTTTTGTCTTCGGCATTGTCATGTGCCGTTATGGTGATGCTATTGTTTGGGCCGTTTACTTCGTACGCCCTGTTAGCTTCGGTTTTTTCCCCAACGGATAGGTCTGATATCATCGATGGATGTGTTCCGAATGGAGGCCGAGTGGTTGCTGGTAGGCGCAGCTGACGCCTGATCCGTTGGTGGTATTTTGACAGATGTATCATGTTTCGTGACCCAGACACCTCCTGTTTCTGCAGTTGGACTGTTTCCATCCCTGTCAAAATCGTATAAGCGTGCTCTGAAATTTTCTGGGCGGTATGGATAAGTTCCACAAGCTGAAGAACATGCGCTGCCGTTTCCAACTGTCGCAATCTGAGTCAGTGCAGTGTCTGTAATTTACCGAACTGCATACGCATTATTTTTCAAATTGGGCTGCTGCGTATCCGATTGTTCGCAGCTTGCAGCTGGAGTGTCTTCTGTGGACTGGAGGAATATCGGTGTAGAGCAGGGGTTCTTAACCGTTTTTTTTTGTACCCCGGACCTCTTTGAGAGTCTGGCGAATCCTACGGATGCTTTCTCAGAAAATGCGTTTAAATGCATAAAATTAAATATATAGATACAGAATCTATATGTATTGCATTCTATCTTATGTACTGCATTACAACGAAACTAGTAATGCTCTAATACAGTTTTCAGAATATTAAAAAAATAATCATATAGCAATATGTGTGCTTCTTTATTTTAATCCATTATATCAATAACAAGACAATAAATAAATTTAAAAGGTGGGAAAGTTGAAATTGAATTTCTTTAAAAAAAAAAAAAAAAAATTTCAAAGCGAAGGCAAATTATTCTGCCTTCCCTTTCTCGAATTTAACAAACATTTTTTCAGTCTACCCATAAATAACTTTGTTGCCTGCACTCATTACTGAATGAAGAGCTCAGTTTCAGTTAGAGATTGGGTTGCGTTGGGATTGGTTGGTTTAGGTTGGGTTAGGTTAGGTCAGTTTAGGTTAGGTTAGATTAGGTTAGGTTAGTGAAAATAAAAATGTAATTTTTCGCTTCCAAGTGCACGGACTTCCTGAAATTATCCGCAGACCCTCAGGTTAAGAACGGCTGGTTTAGAGGTAGCAGTATTGAGTTTTGTGATTGGGAAGACACAATAATATGAAATCTTTCCACGCAACGAATTAGAGAATGTGACTTGTTACAATCTAAGGTGAGCAGACATTTTTCTGACTCCTTCCTTAACATGAAACAATTTTGAACCAGTCCATGAACACAACTGTGGTCACGTATACGGAGGTTTCATTCATTGGCACTTGGAAAGCAGGTGGAATTTCGTCTGCGAATTTATTTTTCTTGCTATTTTCTTTAAGCATAAAGTCAGTCGGCAAGAATTTCCCCTCTCTATTACAGCTGGCTTTCAGAGTGGGATTTTCACCTTTCTCCCGGAATGTTACAGGATGAACATCTCACTACCTTTGGTAGCCTCGACATAACCCGGCTTATATTTCATTTGCAAGTGTATGTTTATCCATGTTCTTTATCTTCTTTAGATTGCTAGGAAACAGTCTTGCTTTGAGCCGGTAATGAAGCAGGGAATGTAACACTCCTTTGGTGAGCTGACTTATTAGAGACCACTCATACTTGACTTCAGGGACGGTGAAAACGCGTTAGAACGAAGGAAATTCGTGACAGTACAAAATCAACGAATTAATTTGTTTATCAACCATAACATAAAACAGAAATAAACAGTTTTCCTGAAGTCCTCATGGAACAATAAGCACTCAAAAACACCAAACAATACTCTGGGCATTTTTGCAGCTCGCAAGACTAAGACGTTAATAATACATTTAGGGCGAAATGCTGATTGACACCTCCGTTGGTAACATGTGTTAAAGTAAAGGCCAGGTGTAGGTATTCACTTTCGAGATGAAAGAAGTGCAAACCCAATCTTTCCCGACGTCCCCTTCCTGCTAATCCTAGCCAGACATTTCCACGAGGACAGTCACCAGTCGGTTGACCTTGTCTAGCCACAAATACGTTCTCAACCAGATCTAACCCGCAAGTGTTTTGTCTCTGTTAAACCGATGAGAACAGCAGTTATTCTCAGCGAAAATGAACACTAGTTTCCGGTAGATCTTGCCTCTTACGGAAAACTAGCTTTCTGTAGACACTTTGCTTACTTTGTGGCGCCTTTTCTTGCTGTTTTTCAAGAAACCCTTTCATTTTCTCTATTTTTGTCGTAATATTAGTGTCACTGTTAAAGATTATAGAAGCTAATTTTATTCATTCATCTTACGAATGGTGTTTATTAAGTAGAAGTTCAGAACGAACATGCAGGTCCAGAATAACTCTTTACAAAATTCGCTGATTCGAGTTCTGAATTGGATTTTCTGTGTATTTAAACGTATTTCACAATATTATTTTCTCTTGTCTCACCGCATTTTGTATTAAAGTACACCTGCTTGTTCGTTTCACCACTGGCATATTTCGTGTAAGACATGAGAACAGTCGCTAAGTTCCGTACATTATTTTTGTCAACACTGCACCAGTCACCTTACACTAAACCCTGGGGGATGATAATGCTAATAGCTGTGTATGGCCACGTAAGAAATTAGGCCCCAAGAAACACTGCTCCGTTATATACTCGTATTTGTGCTCTTGAAGAAAACATCTGCGGTTCTGCTACATACAGGAAACGAAAACTTTAATAATTGATACAGCAGATAGAGTTGTGCACGATAAGTGAAGCAGTTTGTTCTATAGGTGCCCACGGTTGTCCGCAACTGTACGTGGTCTGTTAGAAAAGTATCCGACCTTTGGCCGGGAAAAAGAAACTGGCTTACTTGGAGCTTTGGACACCTAATCACCCTCAAAGTAGTTCCCTTGGGACTCCACACACTTCTCCCAGC
>Ga0123357_10013952_pt1 | contig 10463 bp, 3 predicted proteins | sample TergutEmb28metaG_FD_89873 | JGI IMG/M metagenome (GOLD analysis project Ga0123357, IMG submission 89873) | Embiratermes neotenicus P4 segment gut microbial communities from Petit-Saut dam, French Guiana - Emb289 P4 | ecosystem: Host-associated > Arthropoda: Insects > Digestive system > Gut ...
CAAATTCTATCTGATATTCGGTAAGGACTTTGAGTAATACAATTTTAGCTATATATAATAATGAAGAAAAATAGGAGGAACCAAATAATGTTTAGAAAAAAGAAAATCAAAATTTACTGCGCGGTATACGCTATTTTTATCACCATATTTACTTTCAATGTGTCAGCGTTGGATCTAAAGAGCGACTTATCGTATAATTTTTCAAATCAAACCCAGACGGAATACTATAACAGCAATACAATATCAAGTTATAACATAACAGGCGACATGCCCGGTTATGTCCAGGATTTGCTTAATACGGCCCCGCAGACGGTGTATAATTCGGAGTATGGTACAAACATAATTTTGCCGGACTGCGATTTTGATATATACCCGGCAGGTAACAAGCCGTATTACGCTCCGGAAACGCCGTACAAGAGCAGTTCAACAACAGCGCAGTCAAACGGCAATTCCATAGGTACATCAATAATTCAAAATAACTCAACGAATAATTCGTCAGCCGAAAATTCATCATCAAACGGTGCGGTAGATTATCCTGATGTGTCGTCACAGGCGATAGAATATTCGAGTTTTTCATATGGCGATACACAGACAAATTCGTATAATTTAACGCCAGTATCACAGGTACTCAATTCTGACGGCAGTATAGGTAAACTTGTGATACCCAAGATTGGCTTGAACATCACAGCGTACGACGGAGACATAAGTGCAGCGATGCTGAAAGGCGCGGCACATATAGCATCAACTTCTTTTTGGAACGGCAACATCGGACTTGTCGGGCACAACCGCGGGGTCAAAAATAATTTCGGCAGATTAGGAGAACTCACGGCAGGAGATATAATACAGTACACTACGAAATTGGGGACGAGACAGTATAAAGTCGTTTCAGTCGAAACAATTTCAGAAACGGACTGGACGAAATTACAATATACCTCAGACAACCGAATTAACCTCGTGACATGTATAGCGAACACCCCGGGAGTCAGGCTTATAGTCACCGGAATCCAGGTTGTATAATTATGAACACACAAAGAAATATGTGTATAATCGAAATTATTAGCCATACATTTATAATTATTAATCATACAAACGCAAAACCTGCACAATTATTAATTATTATTCATAAAAACCATGATATATTTGAAATTATTAATCATAAAAATTGCATATATCCCTAATATAACCAGACAATGTTGCATCTGTGTTGAATAAATAAGTCTGCCAATTATAAAAATCAATAGATTGAATGAGGGCTTATCGTTAGGGGATATTCAAAAAAACATTTGTATGATTAATAATTATAAAAAAGCGGACTTTTTGTATGAACAATAATTTCACATGCACAAATATGTGTGTAATCGAAATTATTAATCATAAATTTTCAGCACGAAATTATAATTATTAGTCATAAAAATATAATTATTGCTCATAAATCAACCGTAAAAATCTATATATTACGCTTGACGAGTTAAAATTATGATTAATAATTTCAAATTTTATTATATGTAATAATTTCAAATGCACAATATGTCGCATAGTAACTTTTCAGGATACCGTAAAAATAACAGGCAATATAATCATTATAATCACGAATGTTTTTATTGCAGATCATGGAGTAAGTGCCGATATGGTCGTGGATTCAGGCATAACAGATATCTTCATAGGAAACGGCGAAATTGAAATATATTTTTATAGACAAAATAATTTCAATCGCTTGACTTTTGTGCAGAATTATTGTATAATATTCTCATAAAATTTAATTTGTGTTTAAGATATTGATATGGAAGGAAGATGATATTTATGTACAAAACACAAAAAATAATAACAACAATCATAGTTATATTCGCAATAATATTCAACTCATTCCCCGTGCTTGCCACGGCGGGTATTAACTCGAGTGGCATAACGATTTTATTGGACGGCGAAAACATAGACTTCGACATCCCGCCGTTTATCGAAAATGGACACACATTCGTACCATTCAGGGCAATTTTTGAGGCGTTTGGATTATCAGTGCAATACTATGAGGATTCCGAGCAAATCTATGCGACGTTACGAACAGACAAAAATTCGCTAAAATACTGGATAGACCTAAAAGAGAATACAATATCGTGCGAAGGAACCGAATACGACCCTGATACTTTGGTCGAGAGCACAGTAGTCGCGGGCAAAATGGAAGCAAAAAAAATAGGCACCGTGATGTTCCAGAAATCAATTGAGCTGAGAAACGTATCTGGTCGTACCTTTGTACAAGCGAGAGTCGTCGCGGAATCGCTGGGGTGCAAGGTTGATTGGGACGAAAGTACAAAAACGGTGATAATAGACTCTGAAAATGCTGTGATTGTCAGCGACCAGCAGGGTGATCTGCCGTCCAAAGTGACGCTGGACCGTTCGGGTATAGCTGAAGTGAGAGCGGCGAAATATAAGGCAACAGAAGATGAACTGGCTAACTCGCTTAATGAAGCCAGGGTCAGGAATGGACTTCCTGCACTTGAAAAAGACGAGAAACTGACTGAAGCGGCTCGGTTAAAAGCTACGGAAATGGCTGAAAATCATGTAACAGACTATCCTGATGATATAAAAGAGTTTATAGAAGCCAATTACGGTCAATTCACAGCATATTCCTGTAACTATGCAATAGGCATCGCGACGGCGGCGGAAGTTATGGATAAATGGCAGAATTCACTGTATAACCTAAATAAAAATGTGACATTAATCGGCGTAGGCGTGGCAATGGCAGCTGACGGCACAATGTACTGGACTTGCATTAGAGTAAAACCATTCGGTGACTCGGAGAAAACAGCACTCGAAGATGAAGTGCTGCGGCTCATAAATGCAGAACGTATAGAAAACGGACTGAATCCCGTTATAAAAAACAATGATTTGGCAAAGGTTGCCCGTATGAAAGCTCAGAATAATGTGGATAACAGTAATTATTCGCACGAATCAGTTACATATGGCAGCGCGGAAGAGATGGTTGAAAAGTACGCTAAAAACGTTAAGTTTTCAGGTGAAAACTTAGAACTCGGCTCAGGTACGCCCGAAAAAGTAGTCCTTGTGTCGTGGTGGAACTCTCCCGGACATAAATCTATTATGATGGGAAAAGATTCTAACTGTGCAGGAGTGGGCGTCGCGATGACAGATGACGGAGATTATTATTGGGTGTTGATCACAGGCATTCATTAAATAATAAAAAATAATCTTCACTATAAAAATAAAATATAATAGCAAAGCGAGCGGTTTATTTAACATAGACCGCTTGTTTTATTTCACACAAAATCCAAATAAAATTGAGGAGAATCACGATGAATAATATATTCAAAAAAATAAACTACAAAAAGATAATACCGATTGTGATAGCAGTATTTATGATACTGCCGATAATACCAAAAATATTGCTGCCCGTTTGGGGAGCGGACACTATCCATATTTTGAGCCATGATGTGGGAGCAAATCCCATCGGCATAGCATACGGCGGTAGTCAAATCCATACATCGGACGGATATTACCTCGCAAATGGGGTGGAGTATCCGGCATATTGTCTTGACCCGTCCAAACCCGGAGCTGGCGAAGTAGGCGCATATGATGTCATAGTGTCGGACAGCATAACCGATCCTAAAGTTTATGGCATTGTGCTGGCAGGGTTTCCGTACAAAACCGCCGCAGAACTCGGGGTCGGCAACGATTGGGACGCTAACCTTGCGACGAAACTGGCATTACGTGCATATATAAACGGCTGGAACGTGAACAGTTTTTCAGTGTACGGAACTGACTCAAGCGGCGAGTATGCACAGGTACTGACTGCGATAAAAAATATATACAACGCGGGAGTACAGAACACAATCATACCGCCTGCGCCGTCTGTCACAGTAACTGCAAACGGCGGAAGCAATACAGTAATAGACGAAGGCGATGTTTTTTCAAAAACATATGCGGTCACGGCAAATGTGACTATAAAAAGCTATACTGTTACGCTTCCGTCAAATGCTCCGGCAGGAACTCAAATTACTGATATAGACGGAAACCCGAAAACGACGTTTGCTACGGGTGAAAAGTTCAAGATAATAATCCCAAAAGCAAGCGTAACATCGTCGGGGTCAATAAAATTGGATATTTCTGGTGAGGTAGCGAATCAGACGCTTTTATACGGAGCAGCCGTCAATTCGGCGAATCAGGATTACGTGATCACAGGCGCTCCGGTTACATTCAAAGATGCCAACGCATATGCGGAATACAGTGTTGAAGAAACTACCACGCCTGCGCCGACAACACCTGTTGAACCAACGGAACCAACGACTACTCCCCCGACTACAACGGATACACCTCCAACAACTGAACCTGCTCCACCTCCTCCAGGCAAATTGGACATCATAAAGTTAGACGCGGACACAAATAAACCTCTGCCAGGAGCGGTATTCGAGATACGCAATTCCGCAGGCAGTGTCGTCGCTGTTTCGGCAACAGACGGTTCCGGCAAAATATTGCAGAGCTTGGAGTCCGGATTTTACAGTGTGACTGAGATAACGCCTCCGACTGGGTACGCTTTGGATGTAAATCCGCACAAAGACAATATTGTCATCCGTTCCGACGAAACCACAACAGTGACTTTCACAAATAAAGCACTTGCTACCCTGGAAATCACGAAAGTGGACGCGGACACAGGCGAATTGCTGGCGGGCGCAACCGTAAGAGTGGCAAAAGACGGCGGTTCGGATTTTGTCGATGTTACCACGAATTCGCTCGGAGTTGCCGTACTCAAAGATATACCGGACGGAACATATACGGTAACGGAAATTATCGCGCCTGCGGGGTATGCGTTGGATGGCACTCCGCAGATAATCGTGCTTGAAGCGGGCAAAACGGCGGCAATCACGCTCAAAGATAAGGTGAAACCCGGAATAGTCGTGAAAAAGTATGATGAAAATACTGGGCTTGTGTTAGCAGGCGCGGAATTTTCCATCGCGAAAATGGGCGGGCAAATCATATACGAGGGTATGACCGACGAAAACGGCGAAATCCGCGTCGAAAACTTGGATTCCGGGTGGTACGCCGTGACGGAAATTGCCGCTCCTGCCGGGTATCTGAAAGCGACAGAGAGTAAAAATGTATATCTCGACGATAGCAAATCGGTCACGGTCAAGTTCGATAACCGCTTACGCCCGTCGCTGAAAATCGTCAAACTTGACGCAGACACAAATCAGCCGCTCGCTGGAGCCAAATTCTGTGTGAAAGCGACGGAAGGCGATACTGTGTCCGAATATGTGACGGATGACAGCGGCACTATTGTGATACATGATTTAGACGAAAAAATATACAGCATATGGGAATCCGATGCGCCCTCAGGGTATCTCTGTGACGGCGAGCACAAAGATATACAGTTAGCATGGGGCACAACGAAAACGCTGGTTTTCACGGACAAATCCAGACCCAAATTGGAGATTGTCAAACTCGATGAAACAACAAAACAGCCGCTTGCCGGAGCTAAATTCCGCGTTACCGCGACGGAAAGCTCAACAGTATCCGAATACATCACCAACGATCAGGGGCGTATTCTCATTGACAATCTGAACGAGGAGATTTACAGCATAGAGGAAATTTCGGCTCCTGCCGGCTATCTTCTCGACCCACAACATAAAGACATAAAACTTGAGGCAGGTCAGACAAAAACTGTCATTTTCACGGACAAAGCGCGTCCAAAGATAGAAATCCAAAAAATAGATTCGGTCACAAAACAGCCGCTCACAGGCGCCACATTCAGACTTACCAGGACCGATAATCTCACGGTCTCGGAATATACCACAGATTCGACAGGCAAAATTTTGGTTGACAATTTGGATGAAGCGGTATATACTGTAGAGGAAGCCACCCCGCCTAACGGCTATATCAGCGAAACCCAGAAAAAGGATATACAACTGCGATGGGGCGAAACGTCAACGCTCGTGTTTGAAAACACCCGCAAGCCAACGCTGGTTATCGCCAAAGTTGACGGCTTATCATACAGACCGATTCCAAGCACTTTCTACAGAATACAATACGAATCCGCAAACGGCGGAATTATCACTTTAGGCACATACAAAACGGACCAGAACGGAAAGATAATCATACCAAAAGTTGAGCCGGGGTGGTACATTATAACAGAGGTTTTGCCCGCTTCCGGCTACGCGAAAGCGTCGAATCCGGTCACGCGCAAATACCTTGCTCCAGGCGAAAATGCCTATCTGCCGGACGAAATAGCAGCAGCCAACATCCCATTTGTGATGTTAGAAAATCTGAGTGATAATAGTGATGCAGTAAATTATTCAAGCACCGACGGCGGACTTGTTCTGCAGGGCGAGAGCGACGGAACAGGCACACAGAACATCGCTATGTTAGGCGAGACCGTTACTTCCGGCGATGATTATATCGACGGCGAGGCCATAATCAACTACCCGCTCAACAGCATAGTGCTCAAGAAAGAAAATGCTGTCACAGGCGAACTGCTGCCTGGGGCAATATTCGAACTACGCCAGGTCACAGGCGAAATATCCGGTACTTCCGGTACTGTCATTGGGCATTATGTGACAAATAACTCAGGAATTATCGTCATTACAGGGCTTGACGCCGGGACGGGTTATATTGTTGAGGAGGTCATGCCTCCGGAAAACTATCTGCTGTCGGAGAACAGTCAGCAGCAGGCATGGCTGAAAGCGGACGGCACATCAGTCGTTGAACTGACGTTTTCAAACTATCCTTACGGTAATCTGCTCGTCATAAAAGTCGATGCGACCACAGGAAAGCCTCTTGCGGGTGCGCGGTTCAAAGTGACGGACGGTACCGGAGCCGTCGCAGGCAGCACAAACGGCGAGTTTGTCACCGATGCGAACGGGCAGTTTTTGGTATCAAATCTGAAGCCCGGAAGCTATGTTGTGACGGAACTCGAAGCACCGCAAGATTATGCTATAGACACCACGCCTCAGACTATTCACGTCGGCACAGACGGCAAAACGTACACGCTCAACTTCAAAGACCAGCCGTTCGGCGGATTGATTATCACCAAACGCGACAGCGTGACAAAAGAACCGCTGGCAGGCGCACAGTTCCAGATAACCGACTCTCATGGTGCGTTTGTCGGCGATTCAGCGAATGGATTATATACCACCGACGCGACGGGCACAATCAAACTCGACCATATAAAGACGGGCGCATACATAGTGACGGAAGTCAAAGCGCCGACCGGATATTTGACTGACAACATTTCGCAGACTGTTCAAGTCGAATACGGCACGATAAAATCAGTAGATTTTTATAATCAGCTACTTGGCGGACTTCTCATAAAAAAATATAACAGTGTAACAAAAGAGCCGCTTGCAGACGCTATCTTCAAAGTGACTGATATACAGGGAGTGGTAGTCGGCACATCTGACGGACTATACCGTACCGATGAAACTGGCACTATATATATTTACGGATTGAAACCAGGCGGATACCGAATTCAAGAAATGCAAGCACCAAGTGGATTTTTATTAGATAATACTGCGCAAACTGTGCAGATACTGGACGAAAAGATGTACTCTTTGGAGTTTTTCGATCAGCCAGTCGGCAGTTTACAGATACGCAAATTTGATTCGCAATCTAAACAACCGCTTGCGAACGCGAAGTTCAAAGTCACGACGCAGGATGGGCGATTTATCGGCGACTACACAACAGATGCTACCGGATATATTCAAATCCCGAATTTACTTCCGAATTTCTATGTCGTAGAAGAAGTAAGTGCGCCAAGCGGATATTTAGCCGATTCTACGCCGCAAACAATCGAATTGAAAGTCTATAATGTAGCAGTCTCTGACTTTTTCGACAATCCTATGTCAAGCATTATTATAAAGAAATTCGATTCCGTGACAAAAGCTCCGCTTATGGGAGCGAGATTCAAAATCACAAAGAAAAGCGGAGAAATTGTCGGAGATTATAATACAGATTCAAATGGACTCATTCAGATTGATAATCTTGAACCCGGATGGTACAGCGCGACGGAAATCTCCGCGCCTATGGGATATAAGACTTATGATGTCGCACAGGATTTTGAGATAACGAACACAAAAACGGTGACATTGGAGTTTCCAAACGAAAAGCTGACTTCGCTCATCATAAAGAAAATTGACGAATTCGCAGGTGTCCCGCTCATCGGAGCTCAATTCTCAGTCGAAAAACAAAACGGCGAACGGGTCGGCGAGTACACAACCGATAACACGGGGCTGATAAACATTCCGACACTTGACCCTGATTGGTATGTCGTGAGGGAGACCAAAGCACCGGAAGGTTATCAGCTGAACGAAACACCGCAAACTGTCGAAGTAAAAACCGCCGTGCCTACCATTGTGACGTTCACTGACCGTCCTCTTTCGGGGATTGAGATTATCAAGACTGATGCTGTAACAAACGCGCCGCTTTCAGGAGCTACATTTACGATAGAGCGCGACAACGGTGAACGCATTGGAGTGTATAAAACCGATATATCCGGTAAAATCATTGTCCCCGGTTTATCTGAGGGAACATATGTTGTGTCCGAAATGATTGCTCCTATGAATTACATTTTAGACGAAACACCTAAAACAGTCATAGTCAAAGCAAATAAACTGACGACAGTAGAATTTCAGAATAACCCCAAATCAGGACTGCAGATTGTCAAAATGGACGCGAATACCAAAAACCCTCTCAAAGGAGCGAAATTCACGATATACCGCATGGACGGCGGAGTTGTCGGCAATTATGAAACAGACGGCAATGGCGTTATTATAATCGGTCAGCTTGAATCCGGGTGGTATAAGGTTGCGGAAAATAAAGCGCCGGATGGGTATCTGCCCGACGATACTCCTCAGGATATACAGGTTACAAGCGGGCAGTTTATAAAACTGACGTTTGAAGATAAGCCGCTTGCGTCGCTGCAAATCAAGAAGATAAACGAGGTCACAGGCGCGCCGCTTGCGGGAGCACAGTTCAACGTCACCAAGCAGAACGGCGAGTATATAGGAGATTATACAACTGATAATGACGGATTCATCAACATTCCCATATTAGCTCCGGGGTGGTATGTTGTGACGGAAACTCGCCAGCCATCGGGATATATTCTCGACGCGACGCCAAAAACGGTCGAGGTAAAAACATCTGTGCCCACTGTCGTCACGTTCAGCAACAAACCGATGTCGGGTCTGCATATATTGAAACTCGACAGCGTAACGCGAGAGCCGCTCGAGGGCGTGGAATTCCTCGTGTCTAAGATGAACGGAGAGCGAATTGGCACATTTAAAACAGATAAATCCGGCTCCATATATATTGCCGACCTCGAAAGCGGATGGTATGTCGTGCAGGAAATCAAGGGGTTAGACAAATACCACATCGACCCTACCCCGCGAAATATCGAGATAAAATGGGGCAATCCGGTCGTCATGGAGTGGACGAACGCACCCTATTCGGAACTGCTCATCAAGAAAACAGCGAAAGGTACAGATACCCCCCTCGCTAACGTCGAATTCATGGTGACAAAATTCAACGGCGAACAGGTCGGCACTTTCATGACAGACAGCTCAGGACAGATTACGATTGAGGGGCTCGACGAGGGCAGCTATTTTGTAAAAGAGACCAAAGCAGTAACAGGATTTGAGTTGGACGAAACAGCGTATGAAGTCAGGATAAACGACGGCAAACGCACCACGCTCGAACTCGAAAACACACCGCTTGCCTCAGTCATCATACGAAAAATAGACTCCGAAACCGGCAAGGGTATATACGGCGTGAAATTCCTGCTGTACGACGGTCTTGACAATCCCATAGGGCAATTTATCAGCGACGACCAGGGTTATGTGTGGATTGACCGCAAGCTGCCGGAGGGCAAATACAAACTCCGCGAACTGGAGACAGTAGCAGGATATGTGCTGGACGATATGCCGCGCACATTCTACGTTTCCGCAGGGCAGACTACCGAAATCACATTCGAGAACTCGCCCGCTAAGGGGCAGATTCTCATCACGAAGCGTTCTGCAGATTACAATGAAATCACTGAATTTGCCGCAGGTTCGCTGCTGTCCGGAGCTACATTCGAGATAGTGGACACGACTGGCAATGTCGTAGACAAAGTGACATCAGACTCAAAAGGCGTCGCGGCATCAAAACCGCTGCCGTTCGGCGTGTACTTCATCAGGGAAATCGTCGCTCCTAAGTTCTACGCCGTAAACACAAAGGAAATATGGGCTGAAATCAAACACAACGGCGATATTGTGAAATTCGAAGTGCTTGACGCGAGCGTTACACTCGACGTGACAATCCGCAAAGCTGCACAAAGCCAGATTTCGCCCGGTGATACGCTTATATACGATATATTCGGAGTACAGAACAATTCGTCAGTTACATTACAGGATTTCTATATACACGATAGGTTGCCGACCGACGCGACAAGACCTGTAAAAATCATCACAGGCACGTATTCGGAA
>Ga0123357_10013954_pt1 | contig 10462 bp, 8 predicted proteins | sample TergutEmb28metaG_FD_89873 | JGI IMG/M metagenome (GOLD analysis project Ga0123357, IMG submission 89873) | Embiratermes neotenicus P4 segment gut microbial communities from Petit-Saut dam, French Guiana - Emb289 P4 | ecosystem: Host-associated > Arthropoda: Insects > Digestive system > Gut ...
ACCTGTGGGGGTTGTGTTTAAAAAAATTTAAATTTTTTTAAGGTTTTTCAAATTTTGGTTGGTTTGGGCGGGTTTTGGGGGGGTATGGGTATTTGGGGGGGGGGGGGGGTCGGGGGGTTCAAACACACCCCCTCCCCCCTCGGTACGCCGCTGTATGTCTTTAAAACCACGTAACTCAAGAAAATACCGATGTTTGTCCAGTATAGACCGCATTAGATATTACATTTACGCTGGGGTTAAAGGCTGCATTTTTGCTAAAATGTAACTGGATGTTAACAGAGAAACAGTAAATGATGGCCGCCAGAAACACGACTTTCGTTCAAGATTGTTAAAAGCGACCGATGTCGGTATCATTCTTTAGGCCTGCAAGTTAATTTCAAGTTCGGCTTATCATCACACGTTAACAAAGCAATACCCACCGAGACAGAGGTCCGACAGCATCACACAAATGTACTGTGTTCAGTTTTGGTTCGAACAAAAAACATCTCTTATTATTATATGAGTATTACTAGCATAACACACAGTATTAACTTGTACCTATGTACAACGACAATGTATGTGACAAGTTTTATGGCCGGGCTTGCGGCGTAATTTAGAGTCTGTTTATTAACAAACCATTGTTAAGTCTGCGCATTGTAAATATCTAGAGTCTAAATACAGTGTTGTTTTACATGAAGTGCAGTCCAAAATGTACTGTTCTTGTGAAAAAATGTATTATTCTACTGGAAACAGGGTTCACAAAAATCCATCTTTGGGAACAGCCAGAATTAAATCGGGCTGTCTGGTGAGCAGGGCGGATGTAGGATAATCTTTTCTTCCATTTTTCTTTCTTCTTCTTTTTCACATTATAGTTGCATATCGAGTGTAGCGAAGAAGCGACGTGCTTTTACCATCACCTGGGTTTCTTGAAGACTCTAATGCAGCTCAGCGGTTATAGAACCAGGAAAAGGGCGTATAAACTAGATTTACAGCTTGCCTGGCGTGTCTGTCAGAGAGGGCATACTTTGTTTCTAAGATGGCATGACGGTGTACTTGATGTGTCAGATTTACACATCTATCAAGACTCTATCTTTTACATGCTTCATTCCTCGAAGTTTTTACATGGTGTGAAGCTGGCCATCTTACTGTTTTGCAAATAAAACGCTTAGAAAATTTGGGCTTAAGAAAAATTATCTAAGTCAGATCTATTTTCACCCCTCAGCATGTTATCGTCTTACAGACGTCACTGTTCTACTGGAGGTGATATTGTTTTTCTCCCTCAGCTACAATAACAGCTTCAAAAAAATATTTTAAATTGTTTAAGAGTTTAATCATTACTGCTCTAGACGACAGGATTTATAAACCAGAAGAGAAACTTAATGCCTATGTATGGTGAGGTGAATTCAGTCAAAAAACACAACTATAAAATATGGTTAAATGATGGTGTTTATTAGCAAGGAAATACTACATATTTCAGCCTATAGCGGCCATATTCAGGTTGAAGATGGCCGCTATAGGCCGAAACATGTAGTTTTTCCTTGCTAATAAACACCATCATTTTGCCATGTTTTATAGTTTTGTTTTTTGACTGAATTCACCTCACCATACAGTTTAAACGCACAACGGGGATGGCACACCTCAGGATTAATACCTATAATACAATATTTAAGCTGGGTAACTCCATATAGCTAATTATTGAAACTGAACAGTGTTCTGTCGGTAGCGGACTTGATTGAGGAGGTAGCAGGTTGCCCGCATTTCGACATTCTCAGCGTCATGGCTTGTCTGATAACGATTGTCGAGTTTGTGCGTCGATACAGGTAGCTGCTGCTTCCTTTCAAATCCTTATTTTCCCGTCATTCAATATGATCTGTCCGTTTAATTTAATATTATACGCGTATAGCCTTTCTGACTGCAAAACGTCGCGAAATAATCGAAGAATCAATCAGGTGTTAGTTGCAGCGGAACCATCAATATAGCTGGCTAGTATTTAGAGCCAGGGGCTTAGCTAAGGGGGAAAGGGTGGTGCGGCAGCCCCGGGCGGCAGAGCCCAAGAGGCGAAAAAATGGGCAACAAAGTAAATAACTTAGAAGAACAAAATGTTGTTTTCAACAAATTTTCAACCATTGTGTCAAATAGAAGGAAAATCAATAAATGTGTTTTTTTTTAATTATTTTTGCTGAAGGGTGGCCATTTTGATTACTCTCACCGGGCGCCAAAAATCCTAGCTACGCCACTTTTTAAGGGGTTTCGGGTTAAATCCTTGCCAATGATTGAATATAAATCAAAAGACATTTTCAGCTTAATAAGAACTGGTGTCCTGAATACGAAAATAAATAAAACTGTCGAAACATCGTACATGAATAAGATAACCTTAGAGAATGGTGAGAATACAAGATTTACATCTCTCAACCGTGCTCTGAACTTGCCAAGTCATTAGGGATACTTCATGTTGCGGTAGGTAAACAGTTTCCGAAGTTTCGAAGAATTTTAATACCTTTATCTTCAAGGCTCCTTCTTGCTACCTGATTATGAAGGCACTACAATCTTTCGAAACTTCGAGTACAATACGCCTAACGACACAACGCTGAATCTTGAAACAAACAAATAGGAAGAACACCGCGGAAATATATTCAGTTTCAGTCGGCATTACGAGCTTGACGTGGCTTTCTAAAGATCCCAGCTCGAATCTCGGCTGAAGAACAGACTATTTTAGTGAGGCACTTAATCATTTCTAAACGAAGGCCGGGAGTGCTCATTGAAAGAATTTAAGTTCGTTTCCAGCCCTGACATTTCACCATACTTATTTTAAGCCCAAGACTCTTCCAGACTGAAAAAATAGGTAAAATGTTAAAGTTCACCCTAGAACAGGCCACAAAGGCCCACAGGAGGAGTAGAGGTGTAGCCCTACTCTTTCTTTAACCTCAGCGCTAGAAGGGGTTGGGGGGGTCAACAACATGCCCCGGCCGCTTTACTCCCGGGCATGACCCGCCAATTGTAATGAGGCTGGGTGGGCTCCAGGGCCAGTCTAGACGGGTGTGGAAAATCTCGCCCTCACCGGGACTCGATCCCGAGACCTTCCAGCCCGTAGTGAGTCGCTATACCATTTTCGTTATCCCGGCCCGCCTTCCAGACTATAAATATTGAATATGCAGTCTTGCACAACACTATATACACTTGTTGTATGTTACTAGGTGCGCGATAAGGCACACATACTAGATACCTTGCGGTGGGAATGTTGGTGGCGCATCGTCCTTGCGCCGCTGCTGATAGACAGGGTGAAACAAGTCTACATAAAGAAAGCCCCAAAGCCCAAAACTGAAATAAGGAAGATGTTTGATGCGTTGGGAAAAGGCGTGGAGCACCCCACGTATTGAATATATTGAAATAGCCATGAAGATTGAATCATCTTCCAGTAGACTGTCGATTCCGACACTGTGAAAACGGAGACTGTGATGTGCCTTATGCATAAACATTTTTGAACTCTGTACAACCTTTCTTTCTTTCTTTCTTTCTTTTTTTAAAATTGTTTCATAAACGTACTACTGTTTTTATTTCCATCCAACTTTATATCATTTTTAACATATGTTTTATGGCGTATTTGTAATGAGAATGATATCTCTATCTTGCATAAACGTATAAGGTTTTGTACGGTATTTTACAAGGTTCTTGACGTTATATAGGTCTGATAATGGCTTGGCTAATGGGCCGAAACTAGTAATCAAAAAGACGTGTAAATCTTGCTGTGCAAGACACTGTGTGTGTGTATATATATATATATATATATCTATGTGTGTGTGTGTGTGTATTAGATATATGTGTATTATATGTATATAAATATATTATTTCGCTAAAACTGTATAAATAAACTGGGGTTTATTTTCTGTTTGTTTGGTCATTATCCAAATATGTTACAACATTTTTCAAGATGGCCACAATTTTCTAAGTGTCATACTGCCGGGTACAAGTATGGGATCTTTTACCCGGTGTCCGAGTATCGGAAACCCACTACATTCAAGAAATTAATAAAACTGGAATTAGCACTGCGTAATCCCGGGAGTCGGCTCATTGTTCACACGGCGCTATCTTCCCTATTGTCACTTAGATGAAAGTGTTCTCACTAAAAGTTTTCAACCTGCACTCTTTCCATGAACAGTTCTACTTCAAAATTTGACCTTCCTTTCATCTACCTCTATAAAATACGTATGTCAATATGACCATCGGACTCGATGTGTGCCAGCGGGAAGCGTGTGTGTCTTAGCACAAAAAACAAAGTACAATTAATAAGTGTATGGATAAGTGTTCTTGTGTAAAGTCGTTGTGTGATGGATATGACGTAGAGAGTGACACATATCGAGAATTTAAGCGTGAAAGGAAAGCCTGTTTACAAGATGATAAGCTCCACAAAAAAAATATATATATATTGATAAGGAAAAGAGGAGTGTCACATCAGAGCAAAAAGCAATACCAATTTAAAAAATCAGAGGGCACCTCTAAACATACGAAACAATCTACATTGCAAGAAATGTTTCAAAATACTTCTAAACAGGTCCTTAAGCCTGAGCCTCAACCATCAACTTCTGGTACCTGTGCTTCTGTCCTCACCAAATGCTTCTTATGATATCTCCTCGAATGGCTAGTAATTTTTGTTAACTACACAAACGTACCTCCATTATGAACGTAGAAAATTTATTATTTATTTATCTTTAATTTTAGTTTAGGCCTGCAGCCCCAAATTACGGGAATTTCCACCCCACTTATCAAAGCTTGTGGTATGCGAGGCGGACTGGTTGTCACGTACGAGCTAAAATCGTGGGGGATGCGGACAGTAGAAGTGATCTGGAATAGTGGAACGAGTCATTGTCTTTATGATATATATTTAAATGAAATAACTGCACGCATAGGTCGTTTACCTTTCAAAAACCAAACAGCAAATGCGAAAACACATGGCAGGCAGCACAATAGTTCTTATTTTATAGTTTTCCATTCCATACATTCTTGTATATTAAACACTTTTTTAATATTCAAACCAAATTCACATCTTTATTTTTAATACATGTTTCTGTCACATCTCTCCTACACGTTTCGGTGTGTTATGTACACCATCTTCAGGGAGAACCTCTTATTACTTGCACAAAACCATCTGCTTTCTACCGTGTGTTGTGTACGTTATACATGTATAACACACATATATTAGGATAAAGATGTGGCATTATTTTTTAAATTAAATTTTGATGTGGTTTTACGCTCATTCATTAATTTTGTTCATACTTAAACATTAAGATTTTAAGTTACGTACTCATATAACAACATTTTATTTTGTAGATGTATGTATTTAATCAGCATAAATAGCTCATAACGACTGCATTGTTCATTTTGAGTAATAATAGCTTGTACCAAATATTTTGGTTACTTTGAAATCAAACTTCGCGCCCGTCTTTAATACAGTTCCGCGTTCCGTATCATTGACTCAGTACACGGCTTAGGAAGGATTAAAAGATAACGTTCACGTTCCACGTCCGTGACTTCTTCCTGCGTTAATATAGAACGATGTTACGGTTACACAAGGTTGCATAATAAAATGTTACTTTCTGTGGCGAAGGTAGGGACACATTTTGGTTATGGCAGTGGAACAGCTGACCAACACAGCTGTTGGATAGGATGTACCGTGCCAGTGGGGCCGAGGCCTCCGTATGTGTAGCGATAGTGGTCGGTGAGCCCATAAGGGAAAATCGCGTATCACGTTCGTCGCAATGGCGGGAGAAAAGGCGAAGACGATTCCCAATTCCATTAAATTTCTTTTTGGTGGACTATCCGGGTAAGTAGGAAAGTTGTAAACAGCATTTACGCTTGCTAGTAATGGATATATCGGCTGGGTTACAGGCTGCACGACTTGAGGGAGGTATCATGGTTCGATTCCAGGCAGGGGCAACAGACTTTCTCGTATAAAAAGCGTCCAAACTAGCTCTGGGGCCCACGCAGCCTCATTTGCGATGGGAACCTTTTTAGTTTTTCCCCGGGGGTGAAGCGGCTGGGGCGTGGAACTGTACTTCTCTCTCCCAAATGCCTTCACGGCGTGGTGAATGGTTAAGCACTGGGACAACTTCACTTTGCTCCTCTTGTACTGGAAGTACAGTATTTCTTCATGCAGTCATAGATTTCATGGATTTTGATATGTGTTTGGTTGAGGAATGTTTAAATTGTCATTTCCGAAAATAAGTAGTTTTTGTTTGAGCAGTAATAATATATAGCAATGTGCTGTTGGCAGAAATAGATATGTGTGATGAGCTGTGGATTAATTTACATTCCTAATGAAATTGTGGTGATTTACAGCATGGGAGCAACATGTGTTGTCCAACCTCTGGATCTGGTAAAGAATAGGATGCAGCTCAGTGGCGAAGGAGGAAAGGCAAGGGAATACAAAACAAGTTTTCATGCAATTCAAGGAATAGCAAAAAAAGAAGGAGTTGTGGCTATGTATAATGGTCTGTCAGCTGGACTCCTTCGACAAGCTACGTATACAACGACAAGACTTGGAATATATACTTGGCTCTTTGAAATATTTTCAGGGTGAGATTTGTTATTTTTGACTAATGGTAACCAACCTTGTCATTTTAAATGTTTTCAGGATGAGATTTGTTATTTTTGAATATGATAACCAATTTCGGTCAACAAGAAACCACACTTCATTAGTTCTGTGAGGTGAAATTAATACTGATAATATTCCAGTTTTTCCTGCTTGTAAAAATCAGGAAGAATGCTAGGTGCAGTTTCATTGGAATGTAACCCACCTCTGTTGTACATTCCAAAATAAATCACCTTGCATCCACTTTTACCAAAATGACTGGATTTTCATCAGTTGCAAGATCAGTTATGTGTTTTACTAGGTATGGCAGATAATTAAAAGTGTCATTGATATACATTATCAAACCTAACATCAACTGACTTGCTAAACCATTGTTATTTGATGTTGAACTCATTTAAATGCAAAGAAAAAATCTTTAAAAAATTCTGTGAATCCACATAAGGTTTTGTAAGTATTGAAATTGCTATTTTCCGTTTATCAAAACAAAGGAGTTTAATTTAAATACTCAGAAAAGTCTGTGACTTTGTTACAAACATAATATATGCAAGAATTTTTCTCCCCTATATTACTGTGACAGTGACATGCACAGCTGATAACTGGCCTCAGGCCTCCTGAATTTGAGCATCGAATTTTTTAATGTCTTAGAATTTTATCCACTGTAAATTTTACTTTATGTTTTATAACTGACCCTTAGGACAGATGGCAAACCCCCAGGTTTCTTTGTAAAGGCAGCTCTGGGAATGACAGCTGGAGTAGTTGGTGCTTTTGTAGGAACACCTGCAGAAGTATCATTAATCAGAATGACAGCCGATGGTCGTTTGCCTCTAGCAGAAAGACGGAATTACAAAAATGTGTTTGACTCATTATTTCGGATTGTGAAAGAAGAAGGAGTCCTCACACTCTGGCGAGGAGCGGTTCCAACCATGGGTCGAGCCATGGTGGTGAATGCTGCTCAACTTGCGTCCTACTCACAAGCTAAACAGCTCCTCCTTGATACAGGTTAGATAGTTGTTTTAATTGCATTTACAGTTAATGAACCTACAAACATTTTCTTCTTTAGGGTCATTGAAAACATAAGACACCCTACTCATATACATAGTAAAGCACAGTGTTGGTACCACAGGCCTGAGCTGTCCACAAGTTATGTCAGTTGATCTTATAACAGAGAAATATTATGTGTGAGAGCACAGATTATTAATTTTTAACATATTAAGTGTGAATATTGTATGGATTATCAGAGTGTCATTGCGTGTTGCCACATTAACCTTGTTTGACTTTCATTAATTGACACTGCTCACAAAATATGTGCTGCAGAGAAGGCTGAGGTCACTTCCATTGCCTCATAAATGTGTATGTTGCAATGCTGTAAAAAATACCGGTATATTAACCTTTTATCATCCCGGAATAGTGGTTTCTACTCATCTTGGTAATGTGAGATTGGTAGCCAGCTCTTAACTATAAGTAGCATCTGGGAATAAGGGATGTTATATCTTCTGCTACTGTGGAGTGAGTGACAATATTTTAACATACAGGCAGTGGTAGTTTGACATAATAGTCATTGTCACATGTCCATACACACAGTCCAGATTTCTGAAGGAATGCTAATTTACAACTGGCTTTTGTTTAAATAAGGTCATGTATGCATTCGTACTTGTGCTCATCCACATATGAGGAATCTCTCTTGTTCCACATGATTGTACTTTACGCAAGCATTCTTTAACATACATACTATAATTGACAATTGAACAATATGGCAACATGATATTTAGAAAACATAGTATGTGCAATATAATAATATTCTTAGTAATTACGTAAGTTTGACGAAACAGGGGAAAGATCCATAAATTCATTTATAATTTATGAATATGGGTGATTCCAGAGTGTTATTGAATAACGTGTTTTATTTAATAAGCAGCTGCAGTTTGTGTCTAATTGTGTAATTGCAAAACAACATTCAACATATTTATCTCAGTAATTAACCAGCTTGATGCACAAAATTTTGTTTTACAGTAAGTTTTATTTCATGCCTCTACATGTTTCGAGCACCATGTGTTCATCATCAGGAGGTCAAAATTATATTATACAGCATCTGGTATCATCACACCTATAGGTGTAGAGACATGAAATAAAACTTACTGTAAAACAAAATTTTTTGCATCAAGTTGGTTAATTACTAATACTGAGATGCACAGTCAGCAAAACATTAAAAAAAAAATTCAACATATTACAGCAAATATAATAAAGACTGTGCATGTAACATAACACTGCAGCAAGTTTTTGTAACCATTGTTTCAGTGGAAATCAAACAGTACTTTTATGACATATGTATGTTGCCTGCAGCAATAAAACATATTTAAGTCTTCCTGTAAAGTGCAAAATATTTTTGTCTGATTTTAACCAAATTTAGTTTTTATTGACAGATTTTCACAAAAGTTCCCGGTACCAAATTTCACAGAAATCCATCCAGTGAGAGCCGTGCTTATGCATATGGACAGGCAATCATGACACTGCTAGTAGCTGCATTTCATGGCTTATGTGATGACCCCTAAAGAGTGAAATTACAGCACTGCTTACACCAAAAAAATACTTGCTTTCTTTGAAGATTGTTCAGGAAGCACTATATTTTGTTTGGAAGACTAGAAGTTGAGAAGTAACCACTGTGAGAACTTCATATCTCACATGGAAATGCATTCCTATGTTATTCCTTTGCCACTCATGAATGGGAATTGTTAAATGTGGTGGTGCAGTTTGATGTACCTGTTCCCCTTAGAAACAATGGGCAACATCTAATTGTCAAGCATATTCAGCTTAACACTCACTGGTCACTGTGTCACTGTGCAGTCACCCTCTACATGTAAAACATACACTGAGATTTCTCTTAACCTGAAGTTCCAAGTGTTCTGGGATATTGTGCCATATTGAGTGGTAAACAGTTACTGACATTCAACTTCAGAGTTAAGCAGTTCAAGAAGGTACAAGAGGAGAGAGAATTCATCTTGAGGTGTTTGACTATGGAGATGAAGGTGTTGTGCGAGATTTCAGGTTACTGCTACAAAGTAGATGAGGCTGCACTGTTTTGGGTTATTACACAGTGAGTAGTGGTAATTTCTTACTGACATCCTATCTTCAGGGGTCAAGAATCTAAGATGGGGAATGGGACCGATAGGTTGTCTCAAAATGTTGGTAAGAAATTACCATTAATTTCTGCATAATAACCCAGAAGACCACAGTTCTCATAAAGGTGCTATGATGCTTTGAAACAATGGTAACTAGTTTACAGCAATTGACATGGCATAACATCCCTGTAGGTGTGAATCTGCAGTAACACCACTGTAGGAACCTCAAATCCCATTCCATCTTAACCTCTTAATCATATAGAAACATAAACTGTTCATAAACCAACATACACGTATTTATTATTTTAAAGTTTACAAACATGTTTCATTTTATAATTCACATGTAGATAATATAAATATATAACACAATAGTGAAATTAAGTTTCGCATATGTGCTTAGGATTCTGAACTCTTGCACATGTGGCCATACGTGAGACGCTGAGGGAAGTTAGGTTTTAAAAGTATTTACAGTTTGAGTTCATATTTTACGTACATTAAATTGGTTGCATCTAAACTAAAAGGGTTGCATGTCCGATTGTTACATCATAATCAATATTTAAGGCAGACTTTGTAGGTATGTTTGTGCTTTATCTCTATTCCAGATTTCAGGTGGCTAGCATCTGTGCTTGTAGTTATTACCTTCATAGCAGACGCTGTGTCTTCACTTTGTTGTTTTAAATCTTCTCCCCCCCCCCCCCCCCCCCCCCCCCCCCCCACCACCACCCCCACCTCACACATCCATCAAATATACCTTTTCTTTCCTCTCTTTTTTATATTTTAT
>Ga0123357_10013955_pt1 | contig 10462 bp, 5 predicted proteins | sample TergutEmb28metaG_FD_89873 | JGI IMG/M metagenome (GOLD analysis project Ga0123357, IMG submission 89873) | Embiratermes neotenicus P4 segment gut microbial communities from Petit-Saut dam, French Guiana - Emb289 P4 | ecosystem: Host-associated > Arthropoda: Insects > Digestive system > Gut ...
CGTGTCGCGGTTTTAAGGGAGGGAATGTGGATATTATCCCCGCGGGGGCGAGGGGGGGGGGGGGGGGGTGCTTAGGGGGTTCAAACACCCACCCGAAATTCCAAAGGCCCTCCAAAATCGTACCAAACTCAACCCCATTGTGAAAGCTGTTAAAAATTGCAGAATTTAGGACGCCAATACCCCAAGATGTTTGGAAAAAAGGCAGCAAAATTCTAGAACTACCGTCGGTTCGCAACTGTTTTTACATTAGCAATGACAAATAAATTTGCTGTCATCATAAATAGTCTTAAAGTACCAAAAATTAAGAAACTTTTACTATATGAAATGAAATTTCTTGTACCAAATTACAGCTGGCTCCAGCAACCCTTACTAGGGGGCTACAGCCCCCATATCCCCGTTCTCTCTGTTCTCTGTCCTCAACTGAATTTGTTGAAACCCCCCCCCACCGAACAAAATTCCTGGGTATGCCACTGATTCTTACTGACGTTTCGGGACGACCTACCGGTCCCATCTTCAACGTTCAAGCAGTCAAAGAATAATCTTCCTGGACTTCTTGACCCTTGAAGACAGGACCGATACGTTGCCCCGAAACGTCGGTAAGGAATTACCATTCTTCGCTGCGTAAAAATCCAGAAGAGTGCAAATCTCATCTACATCGCGGTGTGAGCCTGAAATCACGCATCTCTACGTTCCTATAAATGCTCTTCTTTAGTTATAGTGACCAACCTTTTGGCGCCAGAATTATTTTTTTAATTTTAGCACACCCTGTATATGAAATATGAATAATACAGAACCAAATAGATTAGATTTATGAAACAAACTGCATTTTGAAGAGGAAAAACCGGAGAGTATATACCATGTTTAAAATATTCAGTACCTATATTTGTTGAAGAAATATATAAAATGCAACATTAAGAGGTTAGCGGTGCGGTACGACCACTATAGTCGTCGTTAGACGTCAAAAGGTTAAGGGCGGGACGTATGATGAATCGTGGTTCGCTTCCCCCGTAGGGGCAGAAAATTTATCCCTTCTCTAAAAGCGTTCAGACCGGCTTTGGGTTCCTGCCAACCCAATATTGAAGGGGTACTGGAGGGTTCTTTCCCTGACGTAAAGGAGCCGGGGTGTGAACAAACTTACCCTCAACACAGCGCAGAGGAATCCTTTGGCGGCAGCGCTAGACATTTAAGTGTTAGCCCTCCTTTATGTAATACGAGAATATTTTGGGAAACGAAACGACAACATTAAGATATAAACAGTATTTTTTGGAGAAGAAGCGGATATCGTCCAGAATGTCTCGCAAATATGCAGTAAGTATATTACCATACTAAATATATGAAATACGGTCCTTGGGTGGTAGCGGTACTTGCGTCGTACGGTCGGGTGCTGTCTGACGTGTAACTGCAGCGTTACTGCCCCTTACGTGCTTTCATAGCCTGCCGAGAGACAAGTTTACCTTTACCTTTACCTTTTTAAACGGTGTTTTCTTTTGTATGGGTAAGAACTTCTGAGGTGTGTCATCCCCGTTGTGTGTTTAAACTATATGGTGAGGTAAATTCAGTCAAAAACACAACTATAAATATATGGCTAAATATTTATAGTTGTGTTTTTGACTAAATTTACCTCACCATATGGGTAAGAAGATGGATGACTTGGGTTTCGTACCTTCCTTTCAAGAGGGTAGGAAAATGAACTTCTAAGGGACCAATTTCATGTGCGTTAAGGGCCTAGACATATTCATGGTGAAAACTGAAGGTTAAAAGAGAGCTCTCGAGCATATACGAGGTGCAGAAATACTGTGCTTCAGTGGAAATGTGGCCACTGCTGGTTTCCTTGTTAGTTCCGCAGAAGACAGATAAATGACGAGGAAAACCGACGTTCTCTAAAAAAAAATACTTTCCCCAGGGTCAGCTTGTCGACCACAAATCCCAGAAGGACTACCCTGCAAGCCGAGCTTCCTCAGTAAGGTCTGAACCTAAGCATGGCTTTTATAATTAGGCCATACAGCAATATACTTCGTAAGCTACTGTACGAAGCAGACTACAGTACTAATAAAAATAAATCCACGGGTTTGCTAATGTAGCTCAAATAACAACGGCATTATAGTGTGGCTAGGGAAAGAAAGCCCTTGCAAAGTCTCCTCCACGTCTCCTTAAACTGACATGTTCCCCGTCCATTACTCTTCTCTTCTCTCCTCCAATCATCAAGACACTCTGTTCACATGGGGGGACCGCGATAGCATAGTGGTTAAGGTGTGGCGCTACAAATCGGAAGGTCGCTGGTTCGATTCCAGATGGTGTCATTGGAATTTTTCATTGACATTATCCTTCCGATCGCACTATGGCCCCGGGATCGAATAAGCCTCAAACAGAAATGAGTACCAGGAGTATTTTCTGCGGGTAAAAACGGCCGATGCGTAAGGCTGACAACCTTACCATCATTCTGGGACATTGTCACGTAATCTGGGATCCTTAACTTCCTGGAACCCTCTCGGCACCTCGGACCTGTAATGGGACTGATTTATCTTTTTTATCTGTTCACATGAAAGTTGGTAGTAATTGCCACGCGACAACCTTCGCTAATGACAAGCGATATGGGCTGGTTTATACGGATCGTACGGGGCTGGAGGAGAATAAATCAGTATAGGAAGAGAGAGTAAAACGTGGAATATCAACATCACAACCATCCACAGGTTCCTTTCTATGATGTCGGTATGTGTAATTACATTTTCTTCTTCGTTTTGAATAACAGTGTCTAGCAATGCTGCACTTCAAGACGAATACAAAAATTGCCACAACAATACACGTTTCATATTTACATACTTCAAGCGTGGTAATAGAGCAGATCCGAAAAGCGACATTTAGCTTCGTCCTGTCCTGTCACCAGACGCATTTTCGTGCAGCCTCATATTTGAAGTTTTTATTGAAATACGTATAAACACATTCCGGTTTTCGCATTTACGCGAGGACCTAAGTAAGATTATAATATCTTGCCCTTCTTTGCCTTCGTAACTGAGGTACTAGCTGCGGCCAAAGACAAAATGGAGCATGCTTGATCGCATCTAAACTCTTAAGAGGCACAGATCATGATCGACTGTAGATAATGATAATAATAATAATATTTATTTACTGCAATTGGGTTGTCAACCGGTGGCATTGTTTATTTTACATGTATACAAAATATGAAGAGACCGTGGACGCCCCAGGAAACGATAGCAATGCGTCGACGCCGGAAAGGGTCAAACGACCTAATCAATGGAGGAAGATGATGATGACAAAATATGAAATTGGTTACTACTAAATTTAAGTCAGGAGGGCTACATGAGAAGCATGTAGTGGCAACTCGGAACACTGGGAACCATCTCAGCATTTGCTTTTAGGCACAGGGAAACCAAGAAAAACCTGTGTCAAGGTGGCCGGTCGCAGGACTTTCCGAATACTGACTTCTAGTCAGTATTCCGGCATCTAAAGTAAAAAAACAGCAATGTACACATAGTACAAGAAATACACAAAAATGACAACAATCTGTTGCCATAATACATAATAATAATCGTACATAGAAATACCGTAGTATGAGTTCTTGACAACGTGTAAAGACGCAATAAAAGTATTCTCTTTTCAATTTCGTATGTTCTATACCCGTGCATTAAAGAATGTTTATATTACATAATTAACCAACAAATTCAAACCAATATATTTTATTATACATTATTCACAGGCATGAACCAGAACGTCGGGTGGTTTTAAATATACAGTGTGTATAATCACTTTCACGCTGTTTGAATTCTTGTGAGAATTCCTGACGATGGTCAAAAAAGCGACCGAAACAAGTCGGTGAATAATATAAGATTCGACACATTTTATTTGTGTATATTTTTTGGTTCGATGCATAACATAAATAATCTCTTTTCAATCATCATTACGAATTAATCACTAAGTTTAAAATCTAGGAACGGTAACAACTCGAAGTGTTACGCTTCACGGACATTTTCCAACCTTTTATTTATGTTTTGCTGACCGTGCATCTCAGTATAATCTTAGTAATTGACCAACTTAATGCACAAATTCTTGTTTTATAATAACTTTATTATATATCTCTACATGTTTCGAGCACGGCTGTGCTCATCATCAGGAGGTCAAAATTGAATTATACAGTATCTGGTATCATCACACTGTAGGTGGCCGTCCGGTGTGCAGGTTGAGAGAGGACTCGTCAGTATAATCTTAGTAATTGACCAACTTAATGCACAAATTCTTGTTTTATAATAAGTTTATTATATTTCTCTACATGTTTCGAGCACGGCTGTGCTCATCATCAGGAGATCAAAATTGAATTATACAGTATCTGGTATCATCACACTGTAGGTGGCCGTCCGGTGTGCAGGTTGAGAGACCTATGCACGGGACGGCCACCTATAGGTGTGATGATACCGGATGCTGTATAAATACAATTTTGACCTCCTGATGATGAGCACATAGTGCTCGAAACATGTAAATGCATATAATAAACTTATTATAAAACAATATTTTGCGCATTAAGTTGGTTAATTACTAAGATTTCCTAACTTGTTTTAATCTCTCCTTTGACCCCAAATTCCGTTCCCGTTTTCGGTCAGCTGCCACTGATATCCCGCTAGCGTCTTAACGATTTACAAGGCGCAATTCCTGTTTTATGCCGTTGGCAATATAATAAGATTAATCTCCTCTTCCCTGTACAGAATGCAAAATAACCACACGGCGCTAAAATATTTTAAAACCTAAATACAAAATTTAATCCTCACAAAGAAAGTAATTGTGTTTTTATTGGATGAACAAGATAATACGTTACCAGATAAAGTTACAAGAGACGTCTTGCTGGAAGAATCACACCCGTAGAATTCCGTCAGAGAGGGTGCAGTAAAATAAATTCGTTTCCACCATTTTGCAGTCTTCTGCTTAAGGGAGGAGGCAAATAACGCTGTTTTCAGCCAGTGTCGTTAATTTCAACCCCATTATGCACTCCATCTGCTTGTAGATGTAAGGAAGCAATGTCGTCATAGATGTTCTATCAGACGCTCCGTTCACCAAAGCGTCCCTGAAGCTTTCGACCCTATGCATAGTTAAAAGCATTCATAGCCTTTGGCCTTAATGTCTTAACTTGGCACAGTTAATGTTTACAAATGATGCCGAGCATACGCGGAAGATGTAATATCTTAAGGTCAAAACGCTGATTTTACAGTTCAAATTTACTGTTAGCAGACATGTTCTCTATGTACATACGTGTGCAAGTTGTTGACATACACGATGGCGCAAAAGGCAACATATACAGGGTGGCGCAAAAAGCACATGACGTTCGGTGTTTAATACAGTGTGTCCCACTCGCTACTGAACCCGGTATTTCTTTAATAATTTTACCACTAATGAGGATATTGCAACGAAATTTGAAGCGGACTACAGACACATTCCTCTTCATTTCTCACACAAGGAACGTACTCCTGTTAAAATTTCGTTACAATATCTTCATTGGTGTTAGAATAATTAAAGAAAAGCACCTTTAGCTAGGCATCTCACAAAAAACTGTTTCGAAATCCGATCAGTAGTTGCGGAGATTAAGCTTAAGGAAGGATGGAATGGTAAAAACGTCCAGCTATGAATCTGACGTTTGTGTGACCGCGCATCATTGATACAATAATATAAACAGCCAACTAGATGCAACAATAACATATTTTATTGATAATTACAGTCAGCTTAACTTGTTTCGGGTGATAATTTCGCCCACCCTCAGGAGCACCAGACTGTGTTTACAGCTTGTGGTATAATGCACCGACGATGCTGCCTGCAGTCACCATCGCCGGTGCATTATACCACAAGCTGTAAACACAGCCTAGTGCTCCTGAGGATGGGCGAAATTATCACCCGAAACAAGTTAAGCTGACTGTAATTATCAATAAAATTTGTTATTGTTGCATCTAGTTGGCTGTTTATATTATTGTCCAGCTATGAGTTTATATTGCAAATTTGGCACAGGAGACGCTTAAAAATGCGGACATACGGTAAAGACAAAATTATTCCCGTTCAAGTCAAAAACAGAGAACCCGGGTAATAAAGTCTTTACAGACACTAGGCTACGGGCACATCCAGCAGAAGCAAGATATTTTCCTCTTCCCCAAATCGTCCATACCGGCTGTAAGCCTGACTCAGCATCCCGTTCAAAAGCGTACCGGGGTTCTTTCTCGGCGGTAATGCTACCGGGAGGTGCGGTTAACCACTCTCCTCCATCTTCTCCTAGGTCAAGAATGAGTAGAACTATACCTCTACTCCCCCTATACAGGGACAGATTTACTCAAGCCGTACAAGCATACGGAGGCAAAGAGGCGCAAGACCATTCATTCTTATCCTCGGCACAAAATGGAAGTTGCAAGTGGTTAAGTTTCACGCCTCTGTGTCATTATTCCTAGTAAAAGAGCCTCTGCACCCACTGACTGGAAAACTGGATGGGCCCGGAGCCAGTGCGCGCGCTCCGAAGAAGGTAGAAACTTTTTGCCGGGAAACGAACCATAATTCATTGGATGTGAAGTCCTTATCGTGCCTGCAACCAAGGCGATATTGCAACAGACGGTACACTGCGTGAAGGAATCAAACGCTTTGCAACAGACGTATAAGTAATAATGTAACGTGGGTCGGGAGAGCTCAGTCGGTACAGCGAATCGCTATGGGCTTGGATGGTCCGGGGATCGAATCCCGGTGGAGGCGAGACTTTCCGCACCGGTCCAGACCGGCCCTGGGGCACATCCAGCCTCCTATACAAATGGTACCGGATCTTTCCCGGGGGTAATGCGACCGGAGCGTGGCGTTTACCACCCACCCCTATCTAGTGGTGAGGTTTAAAGAAAGAGCAGAGCTATACCTCTACTCCCCCTCTGGACCTTCGTGGCCTGTTCTATGGTGAACTTTTAACCTTCACCTTATCGTTACCACTGCAAGTTTCTACACGATTAATGCCATGACCGAAAAAAAAAAAAATCTCTGCAGAATGGAAATTTGGTGATGTGTTTACAGCTTACGAGGTTCGCAAGTAATGGTTTCCTTTTTAGCATTTTTAAGCTCGTTCCTCTTCTTCATCTAAGAAAAGCGTTATTACAAAATTAATCACTAACCACAACTGCGCCGTTCATTTTATAGCATAGCCGTAGTTCAGATTTTATAACCAAGCCTTCCAGACCATCTTTCATTACTTCGTACCCCGATCTTTATTCAAGATGTAAATGATAACAACTTGAATGATTACACATAATGTACGGCACACAGCGATAAACTTCTGCATTTTTTGTGTCTTTTACGTTAGGACAACGGGCCCGGTAGCTCAGTCGGTATAGCGACTGAGCTACGGGCTGGACGGTCCGCGATCGAATCCCGATGGGGACGAGACTTTCCGGCCGTCCAGGCCGACCCTTGGGCCCACCCAGCCTCCTGTAAAATGGGTACCGGGTCTTTCCCGGGGGTAAAGTGCGGCCGGGGCGTGCTGCTGACCAATCATCCCCTTTTAGTGCCGTGGTCATGGAAGAGTAGAGCTATACCTCTACCCACCCTCTGGGCCACACCGGGCCTGTAACGGGAAAAATTTACATTCTTTTTACGTTACGACAACACAAAGATGTAGGCAGCAGGTTCCTCCGAAACTACACAGTGTAATGAGTCAGGAAGTCAAAATTAATTTGTTGTTGCTGAATGTACCACTACCACGACATTTCTTATGGTGCGTTGGGCCTGATAACCACAGCAACTGTCCATCACAATTGCCACACGAATCAACACGTCTGATACATTCTATAGCCAGGATCGAGGGTTCGAGTCTCGCTGGGAGTATGGATGCCTGCCTTCTTTTCTGCATTTCGCTGTCGTGAGGTAGGCTGGTCATCCGTATTCAACCGCAGGCGTATAAAAAGGATTTAGAAATCCAAAATGGAGGGCCTTGCGCCTCAATGGCCTACAGCGGCACCGAACAGAGCAGAAAAATTTATAGCAATCCACAGTCATAACTAACAAAATGCCACATCTCCTCACATTCTTTCTCTACTGTTTGCTTGAACTCGCAAGAGTTAAATTCTGCCTACTTAGAATCCACGTGTACAAGTTTCACTGCCGTAGAAAAACTCTAGTAACATAAAATTTGCAAAACAAGGATCCCGTTTAAGTAGTTCTGAAATCTCGAATATTATAGCCTAATCTGCAAGCGCCTAGGCCTAGAATCTGTAATACACAAGATATTTAACCCCTTAAACGCCGAGTTAAATCCCATCTGCCATCTGTTTGCTTTATTCGGAGCTCGCCATATTCTCCACGTTAGCAGGTAAAGGGTTCAAATAAAAACCAGACAATACGAAAAGTACTAATTTGAAGTGTAGGTCATCACCAAAAACCACACAAAGTTTTAGTGCTTTACAACACACACACACACACACACACACATATATATATATATATGTATGTGTGTGTTGTAAAGCACTAAATATAAATATATATGCATACATACACATAATATAGGCGTAAAAGCATGAATACATACATGAATATACATACATATATACATACATCTATACCTATATACATACACACATAATGCACAAATGCATACGTTTATATAAATACATTACTTACATACATACAAACATACACATACATAAACACATACAGACGTACATTACATACATACATTATATACACACATACATACATTACATATATACATACATACACACATACATACACACATACATACACACATACATACATACATACATACACACATACACACATACACACATACATACACACATACATATATAGATACATACATATATATACACACATCTGTACCTATATACATACACACATGTACATCCACACATAACGCATGAATGCATACGTTTACATAAATACATTACTTACATACATACAAACATACACATACATAAACACACATATACATATTTTACATATATACATTTTTTATTGAGTATGCTCCATCATCCAGAGGTGATACTACATACTATAATGTGACTATTTATCTATTCTTGGTTATAGGTATGGGATGCAGGGTCTGTCTCTGCCCTAGGAGTCGACCGCTGCATTCCCTTTACAATGTATAACCATTGCATGATATCTCTTAGCACTCTGTAATTACACCGTCACCGCTTTAATTTGTCAAAGTCTATTGAATTTGTAAATTTCATAAATGCTTTCAAGTGTTTGGTTATTAGATCGTGCTTGCTTATTGGACAGATTCCATGTTTTAATGTACCCTTCACGAGTTTTTCTCTTTGTTGATGAAGTAGGGTGTAGTGGTATAGCAGGTGGTCCGTAGTCTGATCTCCCTCGTTGCAAGGACATGTTGCACTTTCCAGTAATTTGAATCGGTGTAGGTAGGCTCTGATTTTACCGTGTCCTGAAACCATAGCCGTGACGTTTGAGGTTATGTCTATTTTCGATTTGAGTCTGTCTGTTATTCGTGGATAAAATTGTTTTGTTTGCGCTGCCTTTGGGATCTCCTCCCACTTTTGTTGCCATTTTAGCTTGGATTCCTCTTCTAGCTCCCGGAACAGCGTACTCAAGGGTATTCTGCTCTAGTGGGTTGTCTTATCTTTATCCGGCGCCGCTGTTTTTGCAAGTTGATCAGCCAGTTCGTTTCCGAGGATCCCCGCATGGGCCTTGGCCCATGCAAACGTCACTGTCCAGTGGGAACTCTCCAATTTAAATAGCCTCTTCCGTATCTCTTCAATTAGATAGCTGTGTTTGTTTACGTTCTTAATCGAGTCCAGAGATATTCCGCTGTCCGTGATTATTGCTGCAGTGCGTGGGCTATTTTCCTCAATTTCTGTCGATTCTAGTGCTTCTAGGGGCTTGGCTATCGCTAGTTGCTCCGCTTGATTATTGGAGCATCTGTTATCCATCTTGTACTTTAGTTTTTTAACGAGTTCCTTTCCAGAGAAAATTACCACGCCTGACCCAACCCCTTGTTCATTTCTGCTCCCGTCTGTGTATATCTGTATGGTTTTGTCATCAGATTCCTTCACTTCAATAATTTCGACCACGTCAGCCGGGTGTGGCCAATTATTGCGTTCCACTTCTAGGTCAATTGATTGAGTTAGGGCTGCTTTCCTTTTTCTAAGAAAGTACTGCTTAACAGCCTCTTCCGTCCTAATAATGATGGGGGTCGTTCTTGCTAGCATACAGAATGCTTCAGTCGATGTAGTTCGAAATGCTGTGGCTATTTTAATGTTCATTAGCCTTTACATGCATACATACATACATACACACATACATACATACATACATACACACATACATATATACATACATACATACATACATATATACATTACATACATACATGCACACACATATACATATATAAATATATATACATACATACACACACATACATATACATTACATACATACACACATATACACACATACATACATA
>Ga0123357_10013956_pt1 | contig 10462 bp, 7 predicted proteins | sample TergutEmb28metaG_FD_89873 | JGI IMG/M metagenome (GOLD analysis project Ga0123357, IMG submission 89873) | Embiratermes neotenicus P4 segment gut microbial communities from Petit-Saut dam, French Guiana - Emb289 P4 | ecosystem: Host-associated > Arthropoda: Insects > Digestive system > Gut ...
AATCTGGGATAAACACACTGGGCTTGAAGCATGACACCCAAAGTTTTAAGCCTGAAGATGAAGACAATGCAATCCTCTGAAACATAAACAACTACTTACCACTCACTATGGCATAAGACCCTAAAGAAATCAACCTCCAGCATCAACACTGTGAAAATCTCAAACCGTGTGTGACCACTGCTGTTGCAAATCAAGTAACACTACACAATGCTACAGCAAAAGCCAAAAATTTTTTTTTCAATTTTGTACACATACAACTGTGTCAGCATAAGACAAGATGTATTTTTAAAATAATTAATTGGAATTTGAAAAATTATTTTTAAGTACATGAGTAGTTGCACATCTGATGGAATAACATATAACAATTAAGCAAATTACATTATAGCATATTGCACTTATAGAAAAACACGTTTTTAAAATATGCAGTATCAATTATCAATACTGTTGTATATAAGGAAGTTTTGAAATCTCTCTCTTCCTCTTCTGTTTCATGAATCCTTCAGATTTTGCAGCTTGTTCTTCACATGTGACAAGTTACAGCATATCCTAAAGATGGGCAAAAAGATTTCTCTGCATTTCTATTCAAAATATATGACATCACATTCTTGTGTCTAAGGGCCATCCCACGAAGATGTATAGGGTACGAGGCACAAAATTTCACAAATTTTTAATCTCAACTCCGTACAGAACACTTTCGGGACATGTTTTGTCTTTTTTATGTCTCACATTAATAAAAATACAATTATTTTTCATTCAATTCCCCTTTCCACTTATTGAATGCTCTCATATCAGCTACTACCAGCACAGTGTCACATATAACCACCACAATTGCAGCAATTAGATACTACTTGGTCTGTAGACAAGAAAGCAACCATCACTGATGTATTCATATCCAAGCAAACGAAGATCCACACACATACACACACACACACACGTACGCACATCCCAATGGTGACATGTATGTTATAGTCATAGCGTCATGGAAAAAGTCACCATGAGGGCATGCCCCAACAACCCATTAAACAACACACCAACAAAATCTATCACAATAATCTTCCACAACATCTGCAACAGAAGAAAAGACAAATCAGAAGGATAGAATTTCCTACAAATCGCCATCAGCATTTGAACACAACATGTATGAAATATACAAATTTTCCAAAAATGTAGCAGCCACCTCAAAATTCTAGGCATGGGAATGGTGACAAGAGGCATGCTTCACAATGAGGACCCACAAACGCTTGGTACCACAGTATAAACAGTCACCCAGGCAACCTGGCATATGGAATTGGAGCACCCCTGTACAAGGGTGATATTGGCACAGTTCATTCTTTCTAGACTGAAGTTGTCTGATCTGCAACTCTTAGAGACAGTTGATTATCAGCTTCAGTATAATGCACTATGGCATACAGCTCTTGCTGTGCCATGTTATTTCTTGAAACCTGTGATTCCTGTCATTTTTAAATGTGCATATTTCCCAATTTGAGGCCCAGATTTTTGTTCACAACATAGGAAGGTACCCTGAAACAATAAGGTTGTATGTGTATGGATCAACAAACACAACAAGAGTTTTTATAATACATTTAAATATTTTACTTTTACAGCCAGAAGTTGGTATAGCACATTCAGTATAGTGACAAGGCTATGGGTTTGACAGCCAGGAAACTGGTTCAATTCCTGGTGGGGACAAGAGTTTTCTCTTCTCCAAAGCATCAAGATGAGCTGTGGGGCCTACCCATCCTCCCACACTATGGGTACCAGGGACTATGACCCAGGAGTAAAACTCATCCCTCAATTCCATCCGGTGCAAAGGTTAAGAATGAGTGAAGCTAGATATATACCTCCAGATGGGAGTGAAGAACTGGAAACAGAGAGCGCAAGAGAGGAAGCAATGGAACGAAATAACTGAGCAAGCCAAAACTCATAAAGAGTTGTAGAGCTGAAGAAGAAGAAGAAGAAGATATATACCTCCAGTACACCATACGCCTTTGTGCTGTGCACAGGGGCAAACTTACCCCCTACAATCATATTTAAAGTAGAAACTAAAAACACGTACGGCTGGGAATTTTTTTTTAATTAACATTTTGTTTTACAGTGCACACAAAAGTAATTATGCTACAGTCTTTCATACCTTTCACACTAGCTAGACATAAGATCCTCAGAAAATATTAATATTCACATACATCAAATGAAAATCTATGCATAAAGAAAATTAAAACCCTGTTCTCAAGGGTTGACAATCACACAATCAGAGCAGAATGGCTCCTCTTATGCAACTATTGTATACAAATTCTTTAAATGTATAAATAGGTCACAAACACTTGTTTCTGCCTACAACTGAACCCACACATCTGCAAAACTGTAATTAAATACATAAAGAAGAAATACTCAAACATAAATGACACTAACCTTTCTATCAGTCTTCCTCACCCATCACACCATTATTGTCTTTGCTATCATCAGTCTTCTTCCTCATCTGTTAAATTCTTTTTCTCAGTATTATCCCTATCCACTCCCTTTGCAATCGGTGTTACCGATGAAAAGGCATCCTGTTCTAGCAGTTTGTCACTTTCCTCTCCTTCCCAGCCATTCCTCACTGTTATCACTATTCCACAAACTATGAGCAGAGCACCAATTCCAGCCAAGCCAAAGAATGTGATCAAACCAATTGCAGGAAGCTTGAGTAGAAGCTTTACCAAGTCTGCAAGATTTGGTGTAAGCTCTGCAGACTGTGTGAACCACAGTATAGGAACCATCACCCTGGGAACATCTTTGAAAAGCCTGGAAAATAAGATTAGTCAATTTAAGATGTGGAAATCCCTCAAAAAGTACTTGTTTTCAAATGTAATGCAGCAGTGAGGAAAGACATTTTACAGCAGTGGAAATTACATTTTTTTACAAGTAGATCAAATTTACAGCTGATACTGATCCTGCCTCTAACTGGTGCTACAGTGTGCATGTGGGTTGCATTTTTGGCCTAACCTCTCCTTATGGTGTCCCCACTTCCATTTTTGTGTATTTGCTTTTCTCCTTATACATTTTATTTTAATTACCTTTACTCATCTTCCTTATAGCTACACTTCCATACCCTTTCCATATTCTTTTTCCTCTCTTCTGACTGAACTGTTCCCCACTTTCTTCCTCCTGCACGTCTTCCTCAGTAATGTATACCTTCATCAATTCTCGAACATGTTTCAGTCTTTATATGAACGTCAACAGGGAAATTACAATGAGATTACATACAGTACCCATTTCTGGTGTTAAAAGATAATGCTAATGAGTAGTCTTGCATCAAACCACATATTCTGATTTAATACACAACTTATTTCTGTTATATACTGGAAACTATTGAGAAACAGTATATAATTTACTACGTTTTTAAATCATTCTCCTATTTTGTTGTTCTGTTAAAACATGTTTAAATACAGCTTCCTTCTCCTTTTTGGGGGGGGGGGGGGAGGGGTTGCTCTCCTTTTATTAATAACTGTGTTAGCATCTAATATCACTTACATCAATTAATATGGAATTCAGATGAAATGAGGCCATTCCAAAAAACACAACATCCACCGCATGCCCTTGCAGATATAGAAATCAGATATTTTATGCAGACCTAACAATCTTGATTTCCAAACCTAATATTTTCAAACTGGGGTTCAAATCCTGGCAATGGCAAGTGTTTCTTCGCTTCTCAAAACATGAGAACCAGCTCTGAGGCCAACCCACCCTCCTACCCAATGAGTAAGCAAAGTTCCTTCATGCGGATAAAGTGGAAAGGAAGTGAGGCTGACCACTTGCCTCCATCCAGCATTAAGGCCACAAATGACTGAAGCTAAAACTCTACTCCCCTACCATCATGGTGTGGAGACATAACTTTACCCTTACCTTTAGCATTTTTAAACTGGGCACAAATACTGTTACATAACTGATAAAGTTTCTAATCATGAAAATCAAATTTATATTAAAAACCCGGAATTTCGAAATTAATGGAACAAGTTGCTAATATACTCACGTGGAATTTTCGTATGGTCGTAGGAGAATGTTAATCTGCATACGCGCTTTTACATCTAAAGGAATGCCAGTGTGCTGGAACAAGAGGATAAATTGTCATAATAAAGTTCACAAATTTTAAATATTCATATAGCATAACTTGAGTAAAAAAATCCATTATATCCATATCAAATGTGAAGCAACACATCACCACAACTACTTTTATCCACCCAAACGTTATTAATACCGACTACACCAGTACAAGGATACACAAACAATGTACTCCACACCTTACCACAAGATTAATTTTACAGTTTTTAACAAGGAGACTACATATAAAAAATGCAAACATGCAATGCAACCACCAAACTGTATGGCATTACATCAATAGTTACTCACTTATTCTTAGTCTAAATTTTTAGCTGTAACTAACTCACTCAGTCACATGTACTTTCTCATGTATGTAATTAATGTACTTGCCAGACCATAATATGCACTTCTTCTACAAAATACTATTAAGATACTAGTCCATCTTATGGTACAAAAGTAAATCAATACTATCTTTATTGCAAGTGAGATGTGCATATTTGCTGAAGGGATATAGTGGTTATCACATGAATTGCCCTAGGAGGAACAAAAACAAAGCTGCATTGTTCCATATACTAATTGCTCAGTAGCGTTTAGTGATAACGAATTTGCATAAAATAAATTTGTTCTCAGATTCTATAGCAAACAAACGTGGGTTATGTATACTGTGAGTTCAAAATGAAGTAAGATAAACTGAGTGAAAACATATGGTAACTGGACACCCAAACAGCATTTTGGTCAACCTCCAAAACCAGGAAATTATTAAATCATAACATGCAAGATGAAACGTTCAAGACGTAACAAAACATTTCAGAAAAGCTTATTTAATGTTTGTACTAATTTAAGAATGTGCATTTAGTTGGTAAATAAATGGTGTATGCTGATACTGCAAAATGGTCTGGTCTACAGGCCGAGGTGAAGAACTGGATAACAGACAACAGAAACAACGAAATTTCTGTGTCTAGAAAAAATAATTTTTAAGCAACAAGATGGATGGTTAAAAATGGAATCAAAGAATTTGTTGGGATCATTTCTTGGTGTTACAGGTTTATGATGAGCCACAGACTGTGGAATATGAGACAACTGTCAATCTTCCAAGTAACTTGAGATCAGTTAAGGCCTCTGATTGTGCATTAGAATTTGCACTGTTCAAAAAATGTCAGGGTTACAGTAATGAGTGTTATACAAGTAACAAGTCATACAAACTTCACACTGCACTGCCACATTGTTGAGTAAGTATTTGTGAATTCATCATCAAATATGTATACAATATTTTTCCCTGAATTTGCCTGCTACAGTCTTGGTACATCTTACAGTCCATGTCTTATGGTCTGGAAAATACATTACATTATCGTGTAAAAATACATTTTTAACTTTACAACTCAATTATTTTTATCTTTCATTCTGAGTAATATATGTCAGGCAGAAAAAATTCAGATTTCTGCTTAACTTTGGTGTGAAAAAATCAACCTCAAAACAACTTTCTAAGCTCAGACAAGTTACTCATTAGTTAATCATTTTATTAGTTTAACTACAAGAACTGCCACTGGTTTATGATGATGCTGTGTACTGAACAGATCAAATACATCCGCTGATCCTTAACTTTTACAACAGGATGCAGAATACATATTATCTTAACAATTCTTAAAGGACAGAACAGTTTTACCAAAGAAATCTGTTCCTATACCTATCACCTGCCAGTCACCCCTATCCTGTAGCATGTTTTAAAGACCTACAGACACACTTAGGTTTCTTTCCAAAGGAGAAAGATATAACAGTACAAAAGTTATGAATTAATGTCAACAATTTTTACTATTATTACCAGAGAATGATATAACAATACAAAAGTTCTTGTAAATGAAACCAACCTGGTGCACAATTTATTCTCAGTATATTTCGTCAATTTTATTTATAACCTCTACATGTTTCAGACCTCTCCAGGTCCATCATCAGGAGGAACAACCGTATTTATAGGTTGAAGCAATCCAACGAGATGCAGCAGTATGCAGATATTTGTTTACTGCTGCATCTCGTTGGATTTCTTCAAACTATAAATATGGTTGTTCCTCCTGATGATGGACCTGGAGAGGTCCGAAACATGTACAGGTTATAAATAAAATTGATGAAATATACTCAGAATAAATTGTGCACCACGTTGGTTTCATTTATAAGATATTATACAGAGATGCATGGTCAACAGAACATAAAAAAAAAAACACAAAAGTTATGAATTAATGTCAACAATTTTTACTATTATTACTATAACTGATATTATAAAACTTACTGGTTCAACAGCAATGTAGAATTCATGCAAATTTTGACTTGGATTTAATCCGCTGATATTTAATAAATATGAAGGATCTGCCTTGTAAAAGTGCGGAAAGGAGACAAAAGCGGGCGCTCCAAAACGACACTGTGAAATACTCCTTACGCCACTTGGTACACATTCTTCAACACTTTTTGAAATGTCAGTGGTGCCACTCAGTTGACTTTTTGAGCAAAAACATCGTTTCTCAGGATATTTTGTTCCATTATCAAACACACTGTCATCTCCATAAAACCTGTAATGGAAGAACACAAGGCTATATAATACTTGTCTCACCCTTATGCACAATAAATTACACTGATGACACAAAAATATCACATGAAGTGCAAATCCTTTTGTTGTTTTACAGTCACTGCTACCAACTCAAATGTTCACATGCTAGTCTACAACTACCTGAAATTCAAGAAAATACTGCATCATCTTACCATGACCACTGTGGTGAGCAGACTATTTTATGCATAATGTTGTCTTGTCAGAAGAAGACAGGATAAAATCACAACAAACAGCCAGTTAAGGAATCTTTCAAAACTGTGGGAAACTTCAATTTATTTGGGAACAACAGTAACATTTTTGTTTGGTTTATGACACTGTCTGTATAATGTCCATGATAGGATGATTGTTAAATGATAATACCGGAATGTACTTGGTGATGCTCATGGTCCTGCCATGGTAACTTTCCAGCACTTGCCTACAGGGGCTGAGGAAATCCACCAGAGACCTAACTCAGTATTATGGCAGAGATTTGAAACAGGCAACTCCAAAGTACAAATCTGCAATGTTACCCCTACACCAGACTGCTCAGTAAACAACAGTAACAAATTAAAATTACATTCCTGACAGATTTCACAGCAGATGAAATATGGGAAATTACTGCTACCATTCTGTTCATACAACTGTGCCTAATGCATGTAATAATGTAAAGATTAAAATACACAACAAGGCTGTAACTTATCTGTTGATTTTGTAAAGTGTGAAACTTGGTCTCTCACCATAGGGTAATAGCACAGGTTGAGGGTGCTTTAAAACAGGGTGCTTAGGGGAAAATTAAGACCTATCGAACAGGCCATAGCAAGAAACTTGAGAAAATTACGTTGTGCCAAGTTGTATAACTTCTACACTTCACCAGATATCTTTACAGATGTCACATAAGGACAATGAAATGGGCAGGATGTGTAGCATGCATGGGATAAAGGAGATATGTATAGAAAATTTTGGCCAAAAAACCTAAAGGAATGAAATCATTTGGAAGATCCAGACACAGATGGCAAAATATTAAAATGTATTTCAATGAGATAGACACAGGATGGAAAAAAGGTGAAAAAGGCAAAGTGCACCCTTGTACAGGCACTGAGGCTCTGTACAGGCTATACGGCCCATACAGGGTGTAGAAGTATAGCCCTACTCTTTCTTGACCACGGCACTAGGAGGAGGTGAGGGGTCGTCACACCCTGGCCACTCTTTACCCCGGGAAAGACCCAGTACCCATTGTACAAGAGGATGGGTGGGCCCAGGGCCGGTCTGGACAGATGTGGAAAATCTCGCCTCCACCAGGATTCGATCCCCAGACCGTCCAGCCTGTAGCAAGTCGCTATACCGACTACACTACCCGGCCCACCACAGGATGGAAGGCTGTGGAAGAAAGGATAGGGTTCAGTGGCAGACTGTTGTCAACACAGTAAATAACTTTTGGGGTACACAAAAGGATTTAATTTCTTGAGTGGCTCTGTGCATGACAAGGCATCTGTTCCAAGTGGAAAGTGGTTTAGCATATATAAAAAAACCTATCAATTACAGGATAATGTAAATTATCTGTGATAATGCAGGCTGACATAGGAAACAATAAGGTAGTATGCTGACAGTGACAATGTTTCTTCACTTTCAACTGTTAACAATTATCAACAAACTTACTTGTAGCCTTCTATACCATATCTTGACTCTGGGTTCTGTGATTTCACCAGATAAAGAGAACTACAGAGTTCCGATGCAAACAGTCCAATTCTATCCACATTTTCCAAAGGTGGAAAAAGTTCACCAGTTGATCCTGTTATTCTGGAACACTGGCCATCATAATATGGGGGATTCTGTTCATAATTCCATGCATCCATTATACCCAGCCTGTGTATATCATCTGTTCCAGTATGCATATTAAACACCCCATCATATGTTGGTGAATTGTTCCGCTAAAAACATACACACAAAAATAAACAGATACAGTTGTAATTAAAACTTTTACATTGAAACTTTCTATAAAACCAGAGTGTTGTGACTCTTATCCATTAACATATAGAGATGACTCTCATTGGTCATAATGGGTGATTCACCTAACACATCTGTTTACTTTCATTAAAAAATGTGCCTCTGCCACCTTCAAAAATGTATCAATGAACACGCGCTTTCTATACAAAGTTTTGCAGTGGATAAGACCCTTTCCTCACAACTACAGGAATTTTTTGGAGATAAAACAAATTTTTATTACTCTGTTCTATTTTATATTGTAAATTATTGCACAAAAGAGTAAATTTTTGCATACATCGCAAAGGAAATATACGTATGAAGGAGAAAAGATTTTTACACAAGAACATGATATGCAGGAAAGTTTAATATTATTTTTATGTAAATTATGGGATTTCAAAAATCTGTCTTCTTACAGGGGAAAACTTTGTATCCACAAACTTCTCATCCATGAAACACTGTATTTTAAATCTTCAGTCTCAGAGGGATAGCAGCCATATTTTTACCAGGTGGTAACAGTTTCGTATTGAAAAACTGAAGTGGTCAGCTGGGCAGTGCACTTGCTTTTTGCAGGAATGCAACAAACAGCAAGTAGATGCCAAATAACATCTGGCTGTACTTTAATGGATAGTGTCTGTGTTCTACTATGCCAGAGGAGGAATAAAATTTAACTGTCTTTCAGAGCTTGTGCTCTACTATGCCAGAATAAATAAAAGTTTAACTGTCACTCAGGAAAACACTTTTCCATAAGCGACACTGATATTCCTAGGACTGTTACTATACAAGGATGATGCACTACACAGTGTCCCTTTTTTGTGTCCCTGAGCACAAAATTTGGCACACAATGTCCTGGTAGATGCAAGCTTTCTTTGCAGTGGAGTTGCTGTCTTAGGGACATCATAAAAATGGCACTCTTGTACACAGGAATCTATCAATAATGCATTAAATCAGTATTATTTACAAAGGTCATGTAAATAAAATTAAGAGATTCCAAAATATTTGCAACTCCTGACTTATCAGCATGCAGCAATACAAAGTGTAAAGGGTAAAATATCTATGTCACTTTAAGTGACTGCACATTAACAAAATGCTACAATATGAGACTAGAGGTTTGCATTGTGGTAATAATTGGAATTTTGGTCTTTCAGGTTATGACACCATGTAGTTTGGTACATACTTACCAGAGGAACCTAACATTTCCATCCTCAGGTGAACATATACCACTCAACACAGGGTCATAACCCAGAAGATCCACAATTCTTAACACACAACTTTTTACATACCGGGTAGAACCATCCAAATTTGTCAAAAGGAACTTGGAAATCTGAGACATTCATTCTCGCTGTGATGTTGAGTAGTTCATCTTCATAGCCTTCAAACATAAGTTGGCCTACTGTTTTTGTCACAAACATAGGTTCCACGCTCTTCACCAGTGCATCCACAATTATTTGTACAATAGGATTCATGTGACGGATCATATATTCCACAGTCTGATACAAACACATTAGAAATATTAGAAGCTCGCTGCCTTCATTTCCAAATAATATATTTGCTTAAATACTAGACTAGAATATTATCCCAATTCATTATCAGAAAAATGTGGGGTCCCTTACAATACCGCAAACCAAGATGGTGGAACAAGTAGTGAGTGGTGTTTGTTCTTGCCAGTTTTTAGTGAATAGTGAAAGTAATAACGAAGTGAACAGTTGTCAAAGGTGTAGAATCTACGAGGTACTACTCAAAGAAACTCTTGACGAACTTAACTCGACACAAATAATCAACAGGATCCTACAAAAGGAAATATAAGCGTGTACGGTCCCGACGAGCACG
>Ga0123357_10013959_pt1 | contig 10459 bp, 8 predicted proteins | sample TergutEmb28metaG_FD_89873 | JGI IMG/M metagenome (GOLD analysis project Ga0123357, IMG submission 89873) | Embiratermes neotenicus P4 segment gut microbial communities from Petit-Saut dam, French Guiana - Emb289 P4 | ecosystem: Host-associated > Arthropoda: Insects > Digestive system > Gut ...
ACCACAAAAAACGAATAACGCTTCGTTGCTCTTCCACGGTGCAAGTTGACAGTGGAGTGGCCATGTTGTACGGCCTACTGCGCAGGCTCAAACTGCTTGATCGTCACGACCCCTATATGACATTGCTAAGGAGCCATTTTGTGTTCCGAAATAAGATTTTTCGTTGTGCATACTTTTCCATGCACTTTAGAATATAATTCCTCTTATTTAATGACTTTCCCTCATAATACTGTGATTTTAGCAAGGAACAGTGTAGCTCCCTGGAGAAGATCTTGGGATTGAAACATGTTGGAACGATTTTAAATGTTTTAACGTAAAAAAAATTATGTATGTGCATTAGTTGGTGTGCTAATTAAATAACACTATGAAATGCACGGTGCAATGATGAAGATAGACGGTGGGAGGTTTGCATTTCTACCTGTATTGTAATTCCACACATATATCTTTTTATGGACTTTGCTTCATCCCGTCATGTTAAGCATCTTTTTTGATAAACTGCATAAAGCTTAATTTATCTGACACAATATTGTGTTTGTATCCATGTACATAGCTTTTTTTATACGTGAACTTAACCCTTGGCTTCGGCTAAGCCACTTGAAAATTTTCATCACTGTTTAGGTGTGTTTGCAGAATTGGGAGAAGTGACCATGACCTGCGACATGTCTATCTGTTCCTCTGTCTGCATGGAACAATTCTGCTCCCACTGGGCGGATTTTCGTTTTACTTTGTACTTGAAGATTTTATGAAAATTTGTCACAAAAATTCAGGTTTCATTTCAACCTGACAAGAATAACTGGTGCTCCACATGAAGACCTATATTCATTTATGAAAATATCTTGCTGAACTATTCTTAGAATGAGAAGTATTTCAGAGAAAGGTTGTAAAGAAAACCATAACACACATTTCATGACCACTAATTTTTTTTTTTAAATTGTACCATTTATGAGACAATGTAAAAAATGTGGTAGACCCAGACAGGCCAGAGATTACAATATAATCAGTGCATGCGCTTTCCATGCCAGGTAGCTAAGGAAAGAATACAGACACACACTCAGAATATTTAATGTGTATTGTTTTCCACAACAACAATGGTTATGTGAACACAACTCAATGTATGTCATACTTATATTGTCTGTGTTGTTATGAAGAATACCGGATGTGCCAAAAGTATTGTAGACTTCCAACAGATTACAGGTATGTGCCGCATAATGACGTTTCAGTCAGTGACGGACCACGTATGGGACAGTGGTTCCATAAGATTAAAATGTTATAATGTGATATTATAATACCATTGTGTTACAATTGCCCACAGTATTCAGTACAGTAAAATGCTGTACAGGTTTGTAACTTAGGAGCAGTAGGCTATACCATATAGCCTAGGTGTGTAATAGCCTACACAATCTAGGTTTGTGTAAGTGCATGTTCGCACAACGTCAAAATCGCCTAACAATGCATTTGTCAGAAGGTATCCCTGTCGTTAAGCGATGCATATCTGTGTATGATTTATTGTTTTGCTTTTTATTCTAAGAATTATAGGCTTAATTGGTCCTTATGTGCAATAATGAATGAACAGTGAAACAATATAGGATGTAGTACCACTAATTTGAGACTATGCCTAACCTGAACAACTTTCATAAGCATGAAATTTATGTCCTTTGAGCATTGTGGAATGTTAATCTGAATGTGGAATATGAACCAGTTAATGTACAAAATGCTCACTTTCAAGTTCATATGTGCACACTCACTGTAACATATAAATAAATTTAAAAAAACTCGAAGATTGTTGTAAGGAAGCCAGAAAGGGCTGTTATCTGCAGTCCATTGCATGATACATTTGAAATCAGTAAATCAGGCACAATCTGACCTGATAACTCTGGCTTCTCTTTGTCTAAAAAAAATAACCTCAAATATTCAAATTTATGTGTCACAAAGCACATACACCTGTATGCTTATATTATTTTATGGCCCATTGTTCATGTTCCGTATGAAATTTTTAGTGTAGTACTCTCTCACACAGGGGAGTAGTGCATTTGTTTGAGACACTTCGCTACAAGCCGGAAGGTTGTGGGTTTGATACCCAATGGTGTCTTTGGAATTTTTCATTGACACAATCCTTCTGGCCGCACCATGGCCCCGGGGTTGACTCAACGTCTAACAGAAATGAGTACCAGGAATATTTTCTGGGGGGTGGGGAGGGGGTGAAGGCAGGCAGTGTGTAGGGCTGACAAACTTACCTCCTTAATGTGCCGATTGTCTTGAAATCTGGGAGCCTCAACCTCCTGGAATCCTCAAGGCCTGTCCAGCCCTGTAATGGGATTGCTTTTTACTCTACCACACTCACACACACACACACACAAAAAGTGTTATATCATGTGTGGAGGGATGCTTACAATTTCATCATATGAAGTGACAGTATTTGGGGTGGAAATAATGCTTCACATGAATATACTATCAACATTGATACAGTACATTTTAAGCTCATGGTTCTGTGCATCATAATTCAATGTGAATAAAAATCCAACAGATGCAACAGTATGCAGATATTTATTTACTGCAAAACTACTCTATATGTTTCGGGTGTCACAGCACCCACCATCAGGAGTATTAAAAACTGTACCCGCAGACTCCGGTATAGGTCATACTATTTGTACCGCTACTCCCCTCCTACATGGTCTGATCTGGACTCTCCAGATCAGACCACGTTGGAGAGGAGTAGCGGTAAAAGTAGTATGACCTGTACCGGAGTCTGCGGGTACAGTTTTTAATACTCCTGATGGTGGGTGCTGTGACACCCGAAACATATAGAGTAGTTTTGCAGTGAATAAATATCAGCATACTATTGCATCTGTTGGATTTTTTCACTTTGCTACAGTACTGTGATGAATAATGAAAATTATGGTAATCGCTTTTAAAATGGAATTAATTTGTTTTGTTCCAGTAAATATTTGACTTTATGCTACCTTATTGTATAGTTTAATCTTACTTGCTCTTTCTCAAATTTTATATGTGCCTTCCTCAATTTTTGTGTATAGGTGAACTACAGTGCCTAGATGTGGGTCCGGTAGCTCAGTCGGTATAGCAACTGACTATGGGCTGGACAGTCCGGGATGGAATCCCGGTGGGGACGAGATTTTCTGCCTTTCCAGACCGGCCCTGGGGCCGACCCAGCCTCCTGTAAAATGGGTACCGGGTCTTTCCCGGGGATAAAGTGCGGCCGGGGCGTGCTGCTAACCACTCACCCCCTTCTAGTGCCGCGGTCATGGAAGAGTAGAGCTATACCTCTACCCACCCTCTGGGCCACACTGGGCCTAGAACGGGATCGCTTTACCTTTACCTTTTTACAGTGCCCAGATACTGAGTTCTGGCAGTTTTTGTATTTGAAATTCATTTATATGTTTTGCACATTTTAGATTTTGAAGCTGCCAAAACAATTCAAACGTCGTGAACCTCTACAAGATTTGAATATAAAGTTATACAGTGCTGAAGATACATCATCAACTGGTCACTTGTACACAAAGAAAGTTAGCTTTCACAGAGCTATACAGACTAAGTGAGTGTGTATTCTTTGTGTTGGTGCTTAATTTTAATCCTAGCACAAAACCTTGTTTTAATTTCAACAGCAAGAGGTCAAAGGGAACCCACCGTTGCATTTCCCTGGCAACACTGAGCACTTCTCTATTGTTGGCAGCTGCATGTATATCAATACAAAGAGAACATGCTGTGTTTCCGTAGCAAAGATGGTTACATGAACACGCCATAATGTTACATTATTACGTTTACATTGCCTGTATTGTAATTTTCAGGCTGTCCACTATGACTTATGTTTTATGAAACTGTATTTGGTCCTATAGTACCTGTACATCCAAGTTTCACTGTTAATATACAGGGTGTTTCAGGAGGAATCTGCTGTATTTCAAGAGAATGTTCCTTAGATTAATTTACATTGATATAATCAACCATACCTATGTCCAAAGTCAAACAGTTATGAAGATAACAGTGTGAAAAAAATTGTGGTCTGCTTGCAGTTCCACATACTGTACCTGTTTAACATGATGTGTTAGACTGTGTTTGAAATGTGATGGCACATGCGTAGAAACCAGATTTCGTCTTTCGGCGAAACGGATGAATCCATTTAGATTGGCGGGGGCTGGCAGCCGAGGTGTGCGCATCAGCTGTAGTAATGCTGGATACACCATGTTCCAAGGTAGTGTGAAAGGTACTGGCTACCCACTGCATTCGCCAGTTTCCCATTCACTTCTCCTCCTGTGTGTCACCGTGTGCCGTCACATTTCAACTGGAGTCTACCCATACTCTGCACAGATCTGTCCTTGAGCTGATAGCCATGCCTAGTCATATGGAAGCAGGTGCATTATATAGAGTACTTGGAATAATAAAGATGATTTTTATGAAATGATTGCGAGTTTTTGTTGCTTAATCAATATGTTTATGTCATTCAGTGGTTAATTAGATATTATGTATAGACATTAACATTACAGGAACTACATATTCCTCCTTGTTTTTATATGCATTTGCTAATCAGTAATGATAATATCTCTCATTTTGTAAAACGTATCTTGCCATTATCTCCATGACCAACTTCAGGCGTAGGTTTTATTGGTTATATCGCTGAAACTTAGCCCAAGGAACATACTCCTGCAGTACCTTCTGAAACAACCTGTAGGATTTTTACCTTTGCGATTGAAATATTATGAAATAGCTGCTAGGTAACAAAATACAAAGTTGCGCCCAAAAGTTAACCTAATTTTTACATTTCCCACATAAGGAGATAACCTCTTTAACAAATTACTTGTATTTCACTGGTCGATTCAAAAACTTCTTATTCAGGAAACAATATACCGTGTGTTTTTAGTCAACTCACATTAAATTTGCAAAGCGACAGTGTTCTGGTATGATGCATTATTCCTTGATCCTTTCTCCCATCACTGTGGTTTTAACGTACAGTAGGGTCTCGTTTTGCGACGGTTCATTTTACGACAATTCACTTTTATGACCTTTGTCGAGACGGACCGAGCACTCCCAACTTATGGTGCATCACTGTCGCAACTCAAGCATCCTTTCACTACTTAGTGTGCTTCTAGCACTTTTCTAGTGCACATGCTTTTCTTCTTTTTCTATTTTATGCAGCTCTTTTAAGTTGATTGTGATTTTTCCACCCATGCCGTCCATCAAAAAGAGAGAAAAGAAGAAAAAATCAAAACAGTTGACGTTACTTTCTCTCTTGATGTATTCTGAAGCACGGCCTGGGCTCTCTTCAACAAAATAAAAAGTGATTTAATTGATATTATTTTTCAATTATCTGTGTAATTTTCTATATATCTAATTCATTAAATTAAAATTGTGTGTCATAATGTAAAGAAATATTGTAAATTATAAAATTATTTGACAAATTTGTTTGGCCTATGAACCTATCTCAATTTAACCATTTAAATAGTACTCTTTTACGACAATTCGATTTACAACCAAATATTCGAGAGCGTAACCCCATCATAAAACGAGACCCTACTGTACTTCATGTTGGCAGTAGACAGCTAACACATGTAACAACCAAGAGAACACAGTAACTCAGAATGGATCGAAAACATACAGGCAGTAATTTTGTTTAAATTATTGATATGCGGTAATTCCTGCATGTACTGATGAAGGAATGCCTTGTGTAACATATCATAACATAACCTTCTGCTGAGGAGTTGTTTGTCTTCATCCAACCCACAAGCCAGAAGACTATCCCTTGTCCATTGTCTATGACTGCTTTTTAACCTTTTAGCGCCGAACGTCAACTAAAGTGCATGAGCAGTGGGCCCTTTAAATAGCCGAGCAGCCACTAAAGTGGCCGCGCAGTGAGCCCTTTAAATTGCCGAACAGCCACTAAATTCCAGCATCAAAATTTTAAGTATCTTCACAGCTGTCCTCCATATCTGGAGCCTACCTCTTCGGTCTGCACTCTGAGGCCGTACCGTGCTGTGGTGACAGAGACCCACTTATCTTGACATTTGATCTTTCACATTAAGGGAAGGGAATAGGTTGAGAACATTTGTGAATAGGGTGCTAAGGAAGGTCATCGTGCCTAAGAGGGGTGAAGTAACAGGAGATGTAGAAAATTGTATAATGAGGAGCTCCGTAATTCATATTCCTTATCAAATACTGTTCAAGTGATTATTTTGACTTTGGGCTAATTATAAATTGAAAAGTTAAATCCTGTGTTTAAAAAAAAAACAGTTTCGTGTAGTGATAGCGACTGATGTTTTGTCCTGCTATAGGCTTTCATCCAAAGCCTATAGCAGGACACAACAACTACCCATTCTCTGCAGGTGATTAGTGGTCAGACCAGGACCACCTACACAGTGCTGCTGTTTAGTGAGAGAAAATATATATATAGTGACTAGTGATGTATTTCACGTATCTGACGTTCAGTGAGATTTGCGTAGCCGTATTTTCTAAACTGTTGCTTAATTACATTGCATTGACTAATCTGCCTATAATCCATGCTTAACCCTTAGCCACTGAATGACATATATATACATATATGTTGCGCAGTGAGCCCTTTAAATAGCCGAACGGCCGCTAATGTGGCCGGGGGGAGGGATTTAATTCCGGCGTCAAAGGGTTAATCACAGTGTAAATAATTACTTTGTATTAATATTTGTTTTGGAAGGAGCAACCTGAACACTGGGATTGATCCTGTCTGCTGAACTTTGCATGTTAAATGTCATTACATATGATGGGAAAAGTCCATACATTCAAATAGTTCAGATCAGGAGTTCTGTTTATATATGCCTGAAAACCACTGTAATGTGCTATTCTTTCCCAAGTTTGCATAAATATCATATAAATTCTGTTATTATTTAGGGAGTTCCATATGGAGGAAGCTACAACAAGTTGGGCCTCAACTTATGAAGAAACTTTCAAAAGTTCTGATGGATCAAGTGATAATGACAGTAGCTGGTAAGCAGATTATACTGTTTCTGTGTAGTTAGATGTTTGTAATGTTGAACGTTTTTGGTTACAGGCTCAAATTAACCTAAGAGTTCGAACAAAACAGTTTTAGAAAGGCTACAAGATAATATGGTTAGGCAAAGAAATGCATAAATATAATGCAGTTGTAATAGTCTATGCAAGCATACCTGAAGATGAGAACCAAACGCAAGACATCACGTTATGAATGATGAAAAGGGTATGATGTAGAGTTAATTCAAGTTTGTGAACCACAGGTTGGCTGCAGTGATATAGGAAACATATGTTTTTATAAGATCTGGACAGTTACCACAGGAGGCATGGTATGAAGAATGGGGTTGTATAATGCTGAAGTGAGACAGGACTATATAAAATTGTGATGGGAACAAACGGCAGGGGAGAAACACTGTATGAGAAAGTCTCCTACTCATGTATTATAAATGAATTGATAATGGGAAAATTGTGAAGGACTGGGGTGAAAGCGTAAGTACAGTATGTGTGGGAAAAAAATACTAGAAACTATATACAGCACTTTCTTACCTTGGTGTTGTTTACCTTTTGTACATGTTGTATTTTAAGATGTCTTGTGTGTATTGTTGTTAGTTATCTTGTGTGTATTGTTGTAGTTGTCTTGTGTGTATTGTTGTCATCTTATATGTGTTTGCTGTACTATGTGTATATTGCTGTTTTTACTTTAGATGCCGGACTGCTGGCTAGAAGTCAGTATTCGGAAGGTCCTGCGACCGGCCACCTCGACACAGGTTTTTCTTGGTTTCCCCGTGCCTAAAAGCAAATGCTGAGATGGTTCCCAACATTCTAAGTTGCCACTACATGCTTCTCATGTAGCCCTCCCGACTTAAATTTAGTAGTAACTAATTTCATGTTTTGTTTACATGTAAAATAACCACTGCCACCGGGTAACAACACAATTGCAGTTAATAAATATTATCATTGTTTTACTTTAGATGCCGGACTGCTGGCTAGAAGTCAGTATTCGGAAGGTCCTGCGACCGGCCACCTCAACACAGGTTTTTCTTGGTTTCCCCGTGCCTAAAAGCAAATGCTGAGACGGTTCCCAACATTCTAAGTTGCCACTACATGCTTCTCATGTAGCCCTCCCGACTTAAATTTAGTAGTAACCAATTTCATGTTTTGTATACATGTAAAATAACTACTGCCACCGGGTGACAACTCAATTGCAGTTAACAACAACAACAACAATAATAGTTGTTGTTGTTGTTGTTGTTGTTGTTGTTGTGTAGAGTAGGCGGAGCCACAAAAATCACAATGGAAAGATGGTAACAATGTAGAAATTATACTAAGTCTACGCAGCCATCTACTACCACTGCCAAATTTTAGAATAATGATAGATACAGCAAACTGACTGTGCATAATTAAATTAGGGATATTCAATTATAATAATAGTAATAATAATAATATGGAAAATTTCATTATTATTGGAACAAGAATCTGCCCCTGGATAAAGGAAACTCTGGTGAAGACAAGCGGTCAAGTTTTAAGTAAACTTGTATTTCATAAATATGCTGTACAGAAAGCAACAAGACACAATGGTGAAACAGTGGATTTACAACAGCAGTCAGAAAGAAGATGAGGCAGGGCAAATGTAGTGCAATAATAAAAGTCACAAAAACAGGTAAAAGTGGAAATCATTAGGAATAGCAACCAAAAAGAGTCTTGGAATGAATTTTCTACAGAATAAGAGGAAGATAACAAGATAGTGAAATATTTGCAGTGATGAAGAATAAATAGGAAACAGTTACAGATGACAGTAGAGACAATAATTGATAAGAACAGGACTTTAATATGGCAGAAATAAACACTAGAAACAGCCAATGCTTACTTTGAAGAATACTCAATGCCAGTCCTGCATGTATTGCCAAAGTAACTGCAAGAGAAGAGGCAAGTACAGTTAAACAAAAATGGAAAATGGGTGTGTGGTTGATAGCAAAATTGCTATTTAAAACGTTACAAATAACTGGCAAAAAAAGGAACCACACTTCAAAACAAACAAACAAACACCACTTAACTTTGAAACAATTAAGAGCTTCATTAAAACAAAAAACACGAAAAATTCTCCCAGGAAGCCATTGCCTCATCCAACAAGACACAGTGGCAAAACATTAAAACTACAAGGGAAAACAACAAAAACAAACCCAGAAAACAAGCAGTCGCAAATTTCCGGATCAACACAGGTCACGACTGTCTGGCAGCACACCTCCACCACATCAAAATCTTCAGCTATAACTACTGCACAATATGCAAAATGAAGAACACGGTAATGAACAAAGATCACCTCCTTGTATGCCCAAAACTGGACCATACTTCTGAAGAATTACCAAAGCTGTATTGGGATGCCAGAAGATTAATGGAATAAATCCAAGATCTGCCATTAGACAACAACAACAGCAACAATGTTACAAATAACACAGCCCCAGCAAATGAAATGCAAGAAGACATAAAGAGAGCAGTAGGACTGTTGGGAATGCATTAGATGTATAGAATAGTGTATTGATTACTTCTACTGTGAATGTGGAGGCAGCAGACTCCTTTGAAATTGTTTGTATCCATCTACCAAACTACATAGTGTCACATCCCAGAAGAATGTAATATTGAGAGAACTCAACTGTCACAAGGAAACTCTGATAACATTTATTCAATCTAAAAAAATCATGATATGGTGCTTATCTTGTCCAATGTAGGGGTTACGGGGAGTGATTATGGCATGTTGTGCAAAGTTATGGGAATAATAGGGTTACATAAATATGAGCACATTGGGACCTGCCCACTGTTGAAAGTACATATATTTTTGGACATTAAACATATGCACAGTGCCTGTGTAGCTGATTCTCTCAGCTTCGGCACTGGTTGAGTGAGTAACCGCCTGTGTTTATTTAAATTTGTCTGGGTTTAGCAAATCATTTTCCAATACACTTAATTATTTTCAACTGCACTGGATAAAACTGCAGTGGGCAAGGGGTTACCGTACTAAAATGAATTTCTATACACTGAAACTCTAAGGAATAGCAAATATATTCTGTAACACTGAAATTTGGTTTCACTGTCTATCACTGTTTTGTGAAGCTGAGTAACTGTTTGTGGACTTTTGGTTCTAATGTGTTACTGGAAGTGAACACATTTTGGAAATATTCAGCCATGTACATTTCACAATGGTGCCTGTTAGAAGGCAAAATGTGGTATGCATTTTGTGAAGAATATAAATAATTTATCAGGAATTAATTTTCGGTGGTTCTTCATGTATAACATGCATTGTGAAGTGTAACATTAATCTGTTTGTAAAGTTGATAGATATCATTCACGTGGAGATATTTACAGTAGAATCTTATGTTTATTGGACCGTGCATCATCTTGATAGTTGAATAAAGAGAGACCAACTTGATGTCACTTGCTTTATTATTTCATTATTTAATGCTCAACATGTTTTGGATGTTAATACATCCATCCTCAG
>Ga0123357_10013960_pt1 | contig 10459 bp, 16 predicted proteins | sample TergutEmb28metaG_FD_89873 | JGI IMG/M metagenome (GOLD analysis project Ga0123357, IMG submission 89873) | Embiratermes neotenicus P4 segment gut microbial communities from Petit-Saut dam, French Guiana - Emb289 P4 | ecosystem: Host-associated > Arthropoda: Insects > Digestive system > Gut ...
ATCTTTGTCTGTATGAGTTCGGTACCGTACTGCCTCGCCGTGTCAAGCGAACTCTTCAGCCCGTTTACCACGGCGTTGGTGAAGTTCATCGCGAGGTTACCGGCGCTTGTGAACATGTCACCGATAGAGGAGACTACCCCTCCTAATCCTGATAGGTTGCTTCCCGCGCCTCCAAGACCAGAAGCAAGACCACCAAACATCCCCGAGAATATTTCAGCACCTCGATCTGAGAGGATCTTGCCCGTGCCTTCTACTATTGAGTTGGCAAGCTTATAGGCGATTAGTGCCCCGGCAGCGGCGGCGGCTACGGGAGCTACTGCTTCTAGGGCGCTACCTATTCCGGCTCCTACTTCAGAGCCCTCGAAAGAAGCTACTATGCTATCAGCTCCGGTTTTTCCAATAGCTCCAAATGCTGAATTAATAGAGGAATTGCCGCTTGCGAATTGCCTGGCGAGAGTTGATATAAGAGATGAGCCAAGAGAAGACCCGGACTTTTCGCCGGCCTGATTTCCGGCTTCATCGCCAGCTTTACTTAGCTGGTCGCCTAAGTCTTTCTTAAGCTTCGAATAGAAGTCGCCCATTGAGGGCATAACGCTTATGTAGCCAGTACCTAGCTCTGTAGACGCCACTTACTACGTGCCTTTACGTATATTCCCGCACGTAGCGGTGACGCCCGAATTACTCGGTAATAGCTTGCTTACCTGATTCTACCACAGCAGGCTCATGAAGCTTTGCTAGATGAGCGAGTAATTCATCAGGTGTAAATCCTTTTTCGCCTTCTTCTTTCTTTACATGAACATCACCCGGACGCGGGATAGGTTTAGGCCTATTGGTCCCCTTACTGCCGTCGGATGAGTTGAGCCACGTTATCAACCTGAGCGCATCAACAGCGTTCGCGAGAAGGTAGTCGGTAGCATTCCATTCGAGGCGCTCGTCCGACGACCTCATGCACCTACTGCTAGAAGGTAGCTCAGAGGCGAGCTCTGCCGCCGTCCATACGTCAAGTTCCTCTAACGATGAGACGCCGTAGAACTGAAAGAAATCAGCGATTAACTTTGCATGATGGTGCCCATAGAGATAACTGAGCACCCCTATGCGTTTTTTGCTTCTTCGTTCTTCCCGTCAGAAAGCATGAGCTGGATTGCCTTATCAATTGCCCCAGCAAAAGTTTCAATTGAGTCATCGTCTGCGAAATGGTCAGAAATAGCATCCTCAACAGCATCTTTAAACGAGCCAAACGCCAGTTCTTCTGCCCTGATCTCTGCTTCGACTTTTTCTTGTGGAGTCTTAGTCAAGGCCGTGATGCTCAAGATTTTCCATTTATCCTTTGATTTAAGTACTGGGACCTCAATCCCAAAAACATCAACGAACGACGGTTTTTCGGCTACCGTTTCTTCTCCTGCAGTGATTGACTCTTTGAAATCTTCTTTTGACATGCTTTCTCCTTTCCATTTGGCGGGCGCAGTAAAAGACCACGCCCGCCACTGCTTACACCGACTTTAGGCTGCGGTCGGTTTCTTGATGTATTCGTAGTACGCAACACCGTTAATGTCAGCATCCATCGTGATGCCGATAGAAGTGGTGAGTGGATTGTCATTAGACGGGCTCTCGTCTCCATCAAGAGACGCGTTTGCAATAGGCACGACAACACGACGTAGCCCATCTTCACCAAGCGTCATTTCAAGCACTAGGACGCCAGAGTCACCGCCGGCCGACTTATGCGCCACAGAATACTCTGTTTCAGTACCAGTTACATTCGCTGTTCCCGCGGCAACTTTTGCCACCTGCATGTTAAGTTCGGCGCAGTTAAGTGTCATAGTGTAGTCAATGGTCGTGGCAGAATGGACAATAGTGTCGCCTCCCGCGGCCTTAATCGCGTCGCCGCCAGATTTATCCGGGGAGAGTTTATACCAGTCATCGGTGATGTAGCCAAGGTTTACAAAAGCTGATGCCAAGGCCGTGTTTGCATTGGTCGGGACAGTCGTCCCGGACGGAGCCCACAGGGCAAGACCAGTTACTTTTACTCCAGGAACAAAAACATTCTTGGTATTGTTATTAGGCATATCTGTACTCCTTTCAGTTAATTACGACGTTGTAGACGCCTTGGTAGCGTCCGCAACGTATTAGTTGGTGTGGAAATCTATACAAGGTGTTACGGTCAATATGAGTTATGCCCGTAGGTGATGGAGGGGCAAACGACAAGAGGGCGTCATCGACTCTCGCCGATAGGTCTTCTGCCTTGTCGAAATCAGCTGCCCATGACTGAATAATCATGAGAGGTTTATCGATCGACAATACGTTTGGACCGCCTGATCTCTGGACAGTTACAAATTCCTCATCGTCTACTATTGACTGAAGCTTTGTCGGGATCTCTGCTAAGGCGTTAAACCCCAGCGACTTCAAAAGAGTTATTACAGAAACCTCCGCGCGTCTCATATACGGACGCTCCCCAACCCCATCAACAGGGCATCGTGCTTAGCTTCAGAAACGGAGCTTGCCATGTCGGCAGGGCGCACTATCCCATGAGCTCTACCTTTTGCTCCGCCATTTCCGGGCTCAACAGAAACGGAGTATATTGCAACCCCCGAATCAGACGTGCTCGCAGCGACTTGAGCAATCTTGTCGCAGACTTCACGCAGTAGATTTTGTGTGGGGGCCCAGTTCAAAATATCCACGTAGCCCTGATGCTCAAATTTCCAATTAATCTTAGCCATCGAGAGACTTCGCATCCACTTGCATGTTCCAGGGAAGGGGGCTAACCTGATAAGGAAGAGGGCGAGACATAACCCTGAACTTCCTCGAGTGGTAAACGATAATGTCTCCTGGTCCGAGCTCCCCATCGTATGAGACGGGGAAATGAAACGTAACATTGTAGGTTGAGCTGTCAATGCTCTCCATAGCTTGGTCTATTCCAATGCCGGTCCTACGCGGTTCAAACAGCACGTCATCAACAGTCTCAGCTTCTTTTTGGGAAGAGACGTTGTACCCGTTTTCATCCGAGCCATTCGCATGGTGCTCGACAATTACACTTTCTCCCACTATTAAGCTCGTACCCATGGGATGGTCCTTCCGCCTATGATTGATGGACTCGGGACTGGCTTAAGCACCGTTATCGTCTGAGCGTCTGAAAGGCCGAGGGTTGAGAGTTGATTTTGAGTCATCCAAATTCCGCCCATGCCCATATAGGAGACATTGCGTACGTAAGGTCCAGCTGACCACTGCTCCGATTTGATATCAGGGCTATTACGTGTTTCGGCGAGAAGGGTCATGCGCACCATGTCAACAGAAACGAGCTCCTTTAGGACGGCAGGGATCGAATCAACATCAACCCCTGCCGCATCAGCGGCGTGATCAATGAGCGCAGCGGCATAAACAAGGAGCTTGTCAGCCTGATCTTCCATCGAAGAATCAAAACTGTTCCATGCGTCTCTTATGTCGTCAATGGTCGCATATGTGGTAGGAACTCCAGACATGCTTTAGCTCACTTCGTCCCCTTGGGCTTCGTCGCCTTCGTCCCCTTGGGCTTCGTCGCAAGCTTATAGCCAGCATCGATATACCTACCGACAGAGGCTTCATTAACCGTTATCTTGCTCCCGCAGGGAGTGATTAGCTTAACCATTTGTTTCACCCTCTCCTGGGTCTTCCGGATCTTCTGGCTCGTCAACTGGTTCACCGTCTAAGAGCTTAACGAACAAGGCTGGGTCAGCCATCACAAATGCGAGGTCGGCTTCAACGCGAACACCAATAAGGTTGTTCTCGAACAGGTTTACCCCGTTAATGGTTGCCTCTTTCGCAATATCGATGTTGTAGCTTGAACCGACAATACCATAGCCCGACTGCGACCAATCACCGCCGAACCCAACTGTGTTAGGAGTACCAGGAATATAGGCGCGTTTTGCGATCTTCGCCGGGAGTCCATAAAGAGAAGGCAGAGAACCAGTAAGAGATGGGCTCACATAGATGGGCATGCCGTTGTTGTCTTTTGCGCGAAGTACAATCGCTCGACCCTGGACCGACAAGGCCCATCCATCGAGCATGCCGTCGGCAACAGCGATAGCTGTATCAGCTTCAACGAGAGCGTCCCAAACACCCTCTGTCTGCGCCAGGTTGACACCAGATGCACTGGACAATTGATAAAATCCGGTGCCAGGAGATGAGTATGCGCCAAATACAGCGCGGTCAAAACCTCGTGCGATAGCTCCAGGAGCTCGCTTCATAAGCTCTTGATAAATCGCGCTGTAGTCGCGGCGGTATTGCTTTGACATAGTGAAAATCTTAGCGAAGGTATAGGGAACAACGTACTTAGGTTCAACAGTCGGATTAAGCTCCGGTTTTTTCATCCCTTCGACAACAGGAACGGCGTCGTCTTCATCATTGATGATGGCAATAGTTTTGCCGTTGCCCGTAATGTTCATTTTCGGAGCGAGAGTCATCACGGCAGACGAATCTACCGCTTTCTTAAAAATAGAATCAAAGATAGGCCGCAAACCCGTTGCAGGATCATACGGACGTAATAGTGCTGGATTAGGCATTTTTATTCTCCTTCAGCGTCTTACTTGTCGCCAAAGGCCGCGGCAAGAGCCGCTGCTGGATCAAACCCATCCTCTCCTGTATCAAGTCCCTCAGTGTCAACAATCGGGCTTATAGAGGATTTCTGGTAGTCCTTCAGCAACTTCACCGAAGCCTCCATTTCCTCCAGCGTTTTGCCAGTGATAAGCTTCGCGGGAACGCCGTTGTCCTCTGCGACTTGCGCACGCAGCTCGTCTTGAGCGATCTTTGACTTAAGCTTTTCAAGCTCAGTCTTTGCTGCATCCGCCTGGCCCTGGGCTTTTTCAAGCTCAGTCTTTCCAGCCTCTTCAAGCTGGTCGTATTTAGCGGCTTTCGCCTCAAGCTCTTCCATGGTTGATTTTTGAGCACGCTTGAGTCGCGCCATACGCCCCTCAATTAATTCGTCGAGCTCTTCCTGTGTTTTAGGGAGATTACCGGCGGGCTTTCGCACCAAACTTTCATCATCGACTTGAGGGTCCGGATTCTTTTCTTCAGCCATCCGTGGGCTCCTTCCGTCAAGAGACGTTACTAAACTGTAATAGGTTCGTTACCGAACTGTTACATTTAGTTTATAGCACGGTTGATAAGCTATTCAAGCGGAGAAATTAAACGAATCGTTGCATCAACATCGGAGGTGTCGAAGTGGCTTCCCATTAAAGTGTTCCAGGAGAAGGCGCCGACCTTACTTGAATCTTTCATCGCCTCATAGATTGCATAATAGGAATCGGGGTCATAACCTTCTAAGGTGTCCCCTTCAAATCCTGGGATAGGAAGACAATCGCAATCATTGTGGTACTGGTTCCCAAAACCTCCGGCAGTTTCTTCTGTGTGATAGACAAACCCTCTTGAGGCAAGCATTATGCAAAACCCACAGGTATTTGTCCCTTGAGGAACGCGCGCCCAACGTACCTTTATGTTATTCGCGATGCTGTCTGATTTTGCGTTGTCTCTGATTGTGTCTCGTGCCCCCTGCATTATCCAACGAGACATTGAACCAACAAGGCGATCTATATACGATGTCTCCCCAGAAAGCGAAAGAGCAGATTCGACCGCCTTTAAAATGTATTGGCGCTCAATCACGTTTGCTGAAATAACAGCCGAGTATGCAGGGAGCTCCGGGTGGGCTGCCCTTAGCCCATTATAGAGAGCAGCTGCCAGTTCTGTGTCTACTTCATATCCTGTTTCTGTAAGATCGGCGATTAGGTCAGCTATGTCTTGCGCGCTTGCGTTTGGATGCTTCGCGAGGTAATCTCTGAGAGCTCTTTCCGCTCCATCAACCACCAATTGCTGCGCTCGGCTGAATGGAAGGATTGACGCCTGCGGTAGCTGCATTCGTTATCGCCTCGCTTAAAAGTTGAGTGTTAATGTTTTTCCGATTCTCGTCCTTTATTAGTCGAATCTCTTCGTCAGTAAACCCGAGGCGACGAAGCAGCACTGTCGTTCCCGCCAATTGCGGCACAGCTTGAGCCATCTTAATAGCTGCATCGGCAGATGACGCCTGAGTCATATAGCTCGTAGATGCCCAGGCGGGGGTAATTGAGTCGTGGTTTATCCCGCCTATTTTTGCCACAAGGTCGCACATACGTATCATCGACCAAGTATTTGATTTGTTGAGAAGATCAGCTTCAGATATTATGTCCTCGCGCGCTGATTGGATGGCTTCAGCACTTGACGGATTATCCTGAACCACCCCCAGGGAATTAAGGGGCACGCCTGTTTCTGCCGCAAACTCAGCGGCGAGTTGGCGCATGTATGCAACGTGCGGTTCCATCGATCCTTGCGAAAGCTGTCCAAAGGTAGGGACGTTTCCATTTTTATCTGCTGAAGCCGCAAATATCTCCCCAATGTGCTGGCGGTATTCTTTGATCTGTTCTAAGGCCTCTTTTGAAGCTCCTACTAAGAATTTCTGCGGACTAGTAAAGAACTCTGCGGCGATCTCGCTTCTTAACATCTCGCGGACTGCATTACCACAGATAGAGCGCACTGCAGGATTGATCCGGCTTCTGCCAAGCGGTCTTTTCGTACTTCTCCGATGCGCAAAGTCAACTATCTGGGTTACTCCGAGTCCGTTATTCGCAAAGTCTGCGCGGTATCCGTCTCCTGCCTTATTAAGACTGAGCACGACATTGTAATTTGGCGTATACGCGTTAATGATCTCCGGCACTCCGCCTTCTATCTTGTGCAGAGTTATGCCAAAGATCGGGCGGCGTGTGCGTTTCGATAAAAGAGCTGTTGCAGTCATGGGGGAGTGCGGCGTTATCACCACGTCCGGCTCGCCTTTAAGTCCGCCAGAAACAACAACGAATGCGCACCCGAGCGAACACTCATCGGTTATTAACGACAAGTAATCAAATCCTGCCTCGCGGATAAGAGCCGATACTTCATCTGAACCATCCCCATCAAAACCAGATATCCTGCTCCTTGCCGTGAGTGAATCAACAGCTTTTGCGGCCCAACCTACGGTCTCTTCAAGTGTCGCTAGATATTCTGGGATTGCGATACCGATATTTAGAACCATAAACTTTGCATCATAGTAACCCTGTTTGATGGTTAGACTGTTTTGGTGATAAGCGATTTCGTTTATGCACCGAGAAACATTACCGATAAAATCGCTTCTGAGCCTGAGCCCATCCTGAGTTATCACATTGTCTAATGGAATTTGAGAAAGCGGATCTGACGCTTCTCCATTTTCGCCTCTACCAATAAGTGAGTCGTCGTTAATTATACCCATCCGGCAAACACCTCTTGCTCTTCTACCTCTTCAACCGTTGACGCCTGGTAGACTGCAAGGCCGCAGGCATCAATTATGGATACGTCAGGGCTACCGCCTTCAAGCCAGAAGCCCCATCCACCATAATTGCCAATCGCCCGCTTGACTGAAGCGTTCATCACTGCTTCTAAGGTCGGTTGTTTCGGATGGCGTGCCGAACTGTCCTTGATTTTACCATAGAACACAGATGCAGAAGCGGCGGCGTCAGACATAGGGATTCGCTTAACATTTTCAGAGACTCCGGCAGAGCTGAGCTTCTCTATAGCCGCATCGCACCCACTTCTTCCATCAAGTAGCACAGGCGCATTAACATCACGCTCTGAAATGTAGTCGGCGATCCATTTATAGCCGCTCCCAGTGTTTTTGTAATCCACAAGTTGGAAGTACACTTCGCCGTCCTTATCTTTAGCCGCCTCTGCCAAAGCCGCCATAGAACCATCAGAAGACACTTTAACTCCATAGCAATGTTGCCCAAGCGAATCAGGGGGTCCCTTGTCAATCGTGTCTGAATAATCCGAGGGGAAGAAAAGTTTTCTTGATTTAGCTTTGTCCGACCAGTAATTAAGATGCTGGGTTGCAAATGTTTCAGGGGAAAGCCGTTCGCGCTCTTTCTGTATGGCATTCGGGGTAATAAGCAATCCGTAAGACGGGTTGAGCCTCTCGACATCGCCTTCTCGTTCCTCGATGTGATCACTCGTCCACTCAATCCACGCTGATGTAGTAGAGCCCTCTCTCGCAGCGTCCCTTATTGAGCGGAACGGGTCGCCAAGCTCGTCATAATTAGGAGAAGTGCCGGCATAGATCATTTGAGGCTGGAGCAATGATGCAACGGTCGTCGGGGAAATTGCCGACATCTGCTCTTCGGTTAAATACTGCGCTTCGTCAATGATTATGATATCATTGCTTGTCCCGATGGAGCCCATGCGGGTACGTGTGTAGAACTTAATCACGCCGCCATTCTTAAACGTGATTTTCTCTTGCCCTTGTGCCGATCTTATCTTCCTTGTTACCTTATGAAGTTCACCGTCTCCAAAATCCTTTGAACACATCATCTTAAAGAGCTCAAAGGTCTCCTGGACCACATCGCCGCGATGAGCTGAGTAGACTACTTTCTTACCAAGTACAGCGGCGCAGAAAAGAGCGAAGGGCCAAAGTACTCCTTGTGTTTTCCCGTTCTGGCGAGACACCGTTATGCCGACATCGTACAGATTCCCATCTTCGTTTTCCATGAACAGCATATAGTCAACGTTTTGCTGCCATGGAAAAGGTTTAAAGAAGAAATGTTCAGTGAACTCGATGAGCTTCTTCGAGTCCTTTGACGGCTTAGCGAGCCTCGGGAAAACAGCAGTTGGAAGCTGGTTGTCACCTTGCGAGGTGATCAAGGAAGCTGTCTTTCTCCTCGGAAGGTTCAAGCACTGACAACTGAGTTGTCACCGATATGAGTTGACTATAGAGATTCGCCACAGGCTTATCTTTAGGAAGCGCCTCTATCCTCTCGGATAAGTCATCGCGCATTGCTTCAAGTTGTTCTCTGTAGGTACCGGATGACATTTTCTGTGAGAATGTTTTACTGCCAGTTGAATCGCTCATCCTGTTCACTCCTTCTGGGTTCATATGTTATTGGTAAGTGATTGCTCTTGAGACGGTTACATCTCCTGTGGGTTAGCTGAAGGTTGTTCCAATCAAGGGGCGAGCCGCCGCGTGATACTGGGACTATCTCATCGACTTCTGCCGACCAAGGGTCGGGAGTCCTAAGCGATTTATCGACAGGAAGCCCGCACAGCGCGCAGGTATCATATGCGGCTAATACGCGGGCGCGTATTTTACGACGTTGATGCCCGTTCTTTGTACGCGGGTCGGACCGTGCCAAGTTGATACCCTCTCTGTCTCAAGATATGGTAACAGTATAGCAACGTTTATATATTGTGGCTTGATTTTTTATTCAGGGGGTAAAAAAGCCTTATACCGCCGAGGCCGCCGCCTGGGTGCATGGGAGGGGATAGCGCCCCACTGGGTTGTGCGGTCAGGCCGCCGCTGGCTGTGTGTGTAGATATGCTTTGTCTGTGTCTGTGTGGCAGTGTCTGTGCGTGTGTCGCAGGCGATGCGTGTATCTGCATGTCGATTGTACTATGTGAGTGTGTGTGAGCTAGTCGTCGATCGTGCGTTGCTTGCTATGAGCAAGTCGATCATTGATTGTCATATCGTGGCGGTTGATTATCAACGCCATAACTACCCGCTCTTTGCCGTGCGTCCCTATGCTCCTTGTAGAGCTCGACGCTTGACCGGGTAAGGCGGATATTACCTGGCGACTTAATAGCCTCAAGCAACCCACGTCTATATAGACCATCAACCATCTTACGGCCTACCCCTAAGTAAGACGCCGCTTCTTTTATGCTCATTGTATCCATAAAAATATAATAACACTATATACCAATAGGAATAAAGTAACAGAATGGTAACACCACCATTACTATATTGTATGTATATACCAGTTGGAATATAATAGATACGTACCAAAAGGAAGAACCACTTGAAAACCTAATAGCCCGAAACTTAAACCGCCCCTTGATTGACGGAAGCGGAAAGGCGGGTAGTAAGTAAGGTATCCCGACAAGGTCGCTACCGCCACTATTGGAAGAAAGGAGATAGCGCCATGTTTGACGGATATACGCTTGAAATGCTCTTGTTGCTTTTGGTAATGCTTGACACAAGAGCAAACAGCCCCCGCCAAGTCTCTGTAAGACTGACGAGGGCCGGTAGCATCATCATCACGTTTAAGCTGTGAGCAAAAGGCTGATGATGAACGGCGGGGCGCTGGTTAGAGCCAGCGCACCGCCCCTAATATGAACCAATGATAGCACAAAGGAGAATATCATGACGCCTGAAATAAGGGATTTTGAAGAGTATGACAGAAAAAGCTGGCTGGCAGGAATGGCCGAAAATCGAGGTTTTGATTATGGCCCAATACGAATAGAAGCGATTACCTTTCTTAGCCATGGCGGAAACTCTGCTCCAACATTTCATATTGACGTCTTTATCGCGTCTCTGAGGGAATGGATGGAAGAGCACCGTACTACCCTTTACGATGTTGAAACGCTTGATTATGGCCATAGCGATGATTGGCGATATGATAATGATTTG
>Ga0123357_10013961_pt1 | contig 10458 bp, 6 predicted proteins | sample TergutEmb28metaG_FD_89873 | JGI IMG/M metagenome (GOLD analysis project Ga0123357, IMG submission 89873) | Embiratermes neotenicus P4 segment gut microbial communities from Petit-Saut dam, French Guiana - Emb289 P4 | ecosystem: Host-associated > Arthropoda: Insects > Digestive system > Gut ...
AAAGGGTTGGTTGCTCTGAATGCTGTATTCAAATCAGTGTGTTTGAACAGGTTCGTGATAGTCTTATCATTGGGCTATAGTAGTTAAAGGTTACTCATTTCCTTTTGTTATATGGGATTGTGTGTAGGAGGGGAGTGTTGGTGTTTCTTACTTGTTAGTTTTGTTCTGAGATCATTTATGATACCTATTGGGTATCCATGGAATAGAAAATAATAATTACCATGGCTAAAAACAATGGATATCCAATAGGCATCATAAATGATCTCAGAACAAAACTAACAATTAAGAAACACCAACAACACCCCCCACCCCCACACACAATCCCATATAACAAAAGAAAATGAGTAACCTTTAATTACTATAGCCCAATGATAAGCCTATCACGAACCTGTTCAAACACACTGATTTGAATACAGCATTCAGAGCTACCAACCCTTTACAACAACAATTATCCGAAAAACAGAATAATACCAACCTAAGCGGAATATATAAACCAAAATGTAATACATATAACAAAGCAATCGTCGGACAGTCCGTAAGATCCAAAAAACAGAATAATACCAACCTAAGCGGAATATATAAACCAAAATGTAATACATATAACAAAGCAATCGTCGGACAGTCCGTAAGATCCATAGGCATAAGACACAAAGAACATATAAGGTACAGAAGAACTAATAATCCGCAATACGCCTATGCCATGCACATCCTACAAAATGGACACGAATACGGGACGATAGAAAACACGCTGCAGCTATTAAAGACATGTCGTAAAAGTACACGCATGAACTGCTGGGAGACCCTATACATGCAAATATTTCACCAACACAAAATACTGATCTCAGAATAACAAATTGGTGACATCAACCCCCTCTATGAACTCGCGAATACAACAAATATCCTTCCACGCAACCCATAACCAGTCTCTTATTACTCAGCATATGACACACACCTAGCCACTGCTCCACAACACATTCCCACACACAAAGCACACCTAGCCACTGCTCCACAACACATTCCCACACACAACACACACGTAGCCACTGCTCCACAACACATTCCCACACACAACACACACCTAACCACTGCTCCACAACACAACATGATATGCTGCCACAACACCTCGTTTGCAAATACGAATTGAATTGTGAACACTGTAATATAACTTTATCAAGAAACAAAGCTCCCTGATAATGATCTGTGAAGATCGAAATATGTCGGAGTGTTTTAAAGTGTTTTATATGAAATTATATGTGCATTCGTTGGTTGATAAGTTGAAATGATAATTTGCATGATTTATTTTAGAGGAGTGGATGCTTTCGAAACCTGTTTATTTTCGAAAAGACTTACAAATTTCAAACAATTATTTCTTGGACGAGAGACAGCAACTGGAAAGGAATATTGGGTTCTTCATATAAAGTTTATAAATATGGAATATGTTGCATTTAGATGCTACTACAGACGTGACATGTTGCACGGATATTACAGCTTCTAGACAGTGTTTGAAATAGTGTGACGAGGAAGGTTCAACATCCAACACACGAAGAAATTTGTGGACTTCTTCCTCATTTACGACTCTTACACTTTCAATTTATGTTGCCATCCAGTTGAGTCCTCCTCTTCCAGGTTCGATCCCAGGAAACAGCTCCTTTAAGGTGTGAAAATTTTACTTTAAAACCTTACTTGGAACAAAAAAGTCCCTTGGCAATTCGATTATTCTGTTTGCTTACTTCGCGATTTTCCCTCAAGCCACCAGAGTAATGGTGTACTTTATTGGAAGTGTGAGACGGAGCGCAGAGATTGTGCAAGAGAGATGAAAATTCGGCTGGCCAACAGAAACATTTATGTGACAAAGCCGCTAATGAATTTGTGTCTCACGACATTTTTGGCTACTGGGGTTTGTTATCTGACCAGGTGATAAGTGGATTAAGCTAGTTAGAGCTGGAATTCAGCAAAGCTTTATTTATATAAATCTTTTGAACAAAAAATAGCTTTATCAGCGACATTAATCACAGTACCGACGCAACAAAGGCAAGAGTGTTGTGCATGTAGGAGTCGCAAAATTGCTGTACTGTAATTAATATAAATTGAGACCAATGAAATACCGTAGCTTTACGTTGTGTCTGCCTGAATGTGTGCTGGGTGGAATTACTTTGTTAGAGGTCTATCGGCTAAAGTTCTACTTGATATTGAAAGAGAGTAACTTAATGCAATAAATTGTTAAAAATAGTGTTTATTTGTCATTGGACATCATAAGATTCAGATATGTGTATTTGAAAGTTTGAAATTTCAACTTAAAAATTCTCAATTAAATACTGGATTACAACTCCCTTACTTTCATTGAGCAAAAGACAAAGAGACATACAGGCGGTTTGGGTCACCCAGCTCCTACTCCGAAGACATGTCGCATATCTCCAATCTCTCTCTCTAAATATTACTTGAGAAAGAGAGTGTCAACCCCCGCTGAGCTGTGAAGTGGAGATCTCTTACCAAGCCGGAACCACAGATCAAGAAGAAGGACAGGTAAAAAGTAAAGAAAACATTTTTCTATGTACGTGATGAGCAAAATGTATTGTGTAGCGTATCCAAGAATAATGCGGATTTTGGTGAGAGCTAATTAGTTTTCTGATGAAATAACTCCGAGGTTCAAAACTACAACATCAACACGCGATATCAGAAAATATTCTTAGCCACATTTATTCAGATCCCATTCTCAAATCCTGCTCCCTTATCAGCCACATTAACCCTTTCCACTTTCATTCACTTGTTAGAGTGAGCTTGTTTCTATTAACTTGCTGCAAAGTTAACATAAAACTTATAAATTTAGAAGTTACAAGTAATGCATTTAACTCCATCAGATGGTAGGATGCCATGTCAGTCACCAAACAGGGGGCAACTGTTTAAATGTCTTATGGAAAGTGTACCTTGGTGGTTTCACTCTGTCGTTGAACGGATGTACCTCATAAAATATGTCTTTAAATAAAGAGAGAAAATTTAGTCATAGTTTCGAAAGGGTTAATGTTCTTTGTACATTCATTTTCTTCTCAGTTTTGTAACTATTACTTCCCTTTATCCTTCCCCATTTCGTAACAGAGTACGGGAAGCTAGGTGAATTTGGTCCCCTGATTTTTAAAACTTGCATAAATCTTGACCCTTGAAGTTATAATATTTTAATTTTAGTAAAAATAATATTTTTTCCACTCTTGTAAAAGTTTTGTATATTACTTCAAGATTCAGTTACTTGGAAATTAAACTGAAATTTGTCAGACCACTGCAACGTCCGTTTTAACAAGTCTGTTTGTGTTTGGATCCTAGGCGTACTTTGCACCTTTCTTGGGCACTCTAACAAATCGCTTATGTCGGGCAGCCGAACATAATTATTATGCTGCAACTGTAAAGACGCAAAGAAATTCATGTCTATTCAGAAGAAATAACATTGCTGCCCTCCATTCAAAACACTTTAAATCCTGAAAGCTTAAACAAAACAAAATAAAGCATCTTCCTTTCCAAAATTCGGCAAAGAGTCGTTCTACGCATAAAAGTAAACACGTAGACGGAAATACTAAGTTTTTCGAAAAAATGCAGTTATATACTGTGGACATAATGACAGGTTTATTATTAGTCACAGAGACCACTTCGCCGTCCCTTTCTATGGCACGCATATCGCTCCTAGTTTTTCGTGAGGGATTAGAGTCCGATAGTAAGTTTAAAAACCACTCACCAGAAATAACAATATTATGCTTTAGGTTCCTGTGACCGTGCATCGTGAGCAAAGCGTGAAGAAAGCATACCAACAAGATGCAACAATATAGTTGATTTATTGTCAATTTCAGATGTTGATTATTGGCTACAATCTCGAAATGTTTCGGGCATCTTTATGCCCATCATCAGGAGAAAAAACCACGTGTTACTGCATATGGGGTTTTTGCTGTTAGTGTTGGATGTGGTTGGTTGCGGTTCTGTGATGCTACGTTGTAGGGTGTGAGCACTGTGAAGGTTGCAGCGAGCAGCAACTTTCGCAGTGCTCACACCCTCAACGTAGCACCACAGTACCGTAAACTGCCACAACCAACACTACCAGCAAATATACTCTATATGCAGTAACACGTGGTCTTTTCTCCTGATGATGGGCATAAAGATGCCCGAAACATGTCGAGATTTTAGTCAATAATCAACATCTGAAATTGACAATAAATCATCTATATTGTTGATCTTGTCGGTATTCTTTCTTCACAACAATATTATGACATTATATATATTTTATTACCTACATATCTATATGTATATATATATGTGTGTGTGTGTGTGTACTATATATTGTGTGTTTTAAAAGGAAAAGAATATGATAATTCTTGAAAGAATTAGGAACTTATCTGAACTTATTATTCCCTTCAATTTTATTAAAAATTCCTTATCTTTTGTTATCGATGCATCACTTATGATTTTAGTATTCGTCGCAAAGTGTTTCTCCATTTAAGTCTGAAACTATTGTGTATCGTAGATCTTGTCAAATTTCCCGGCTAGCAAAAGAAATCGAATCAACATCGGCATAACAGTACACAATGCAAGTCGACTAGGTTCAGACTGACAGATTTTCTTGGACGTTCACAACACCGTAAGAAATCACCATATACGAGTATATATCAGCAACTGCATTATAATTACATAAAATATTAAACAAATACATGGGAAAACTCTTACATGTTCTGACCTTTCCCGGCCAACTTCAGAGAGGTTTTTAAAAAAACGAAAATACAACAAAGGCTATTTACGTCATGGATGTGCAATAATGGATTTAGAATATATAATATTAAAATCGTTAAAATATTTAAAAAGCATAGTATAGAATGTATATCTTAATATTTATTATTAGAATTGCAAACAAATATCTATTTCTTCATGTTTGTGCCGTGCATCAATGACGATTAAAGCACTATATTAACCAACAGATGCACAAATAAATAATTTGTAGATACAATTAGAATTATTATAAAATATTTAAAATATTTAAAATTGATCCAACATGTTCCGGATCACAAGGGATCCATCATCAAGGAGCTCTATACAGTGCTTGGCTAAAATTACAGCAATGGTACTATCTCCTCCGTTGATATGGAAGTAGTCGGTGTTACGACAGCAGTATTTACCCGTGGTGCGTGTGTGTACTGCACGGTCTAGAGACTGCAGTACACAGACGCACCACAGGCAAATACGCTGCCATAACACCGACTACGTCCATATCAACGGACACGATAGAACCATTACTGTAATTTTAGCCAAACACTGTATAGAGCTCCCTGATGATGGATCCCTTGTGATCCGGAACATGTTGGAGCAATTTTAAATATTTTATAATAACTAATTTTATCTGCGAATTATATATTTTTGCATCTGTTGGATAATAAAGTGTTTTAAATATCTATTTGTTAAAGTTGTTTTAAAGTTGTCCATTCCACGCACTTTAGGTGCGTTCGCAAAAATTGCGAAAATTGACTCTGAAAGTCGTCTTATCTGTCCGTTGGTTCGCATGCAACAACTCATGTCCCAGTGGAAGGATTTTTATGAAAATTCATATTTGAGTATTTTTTCGAAATTCTGTCGAGAAAGTTAAAGTTTCATCAAAATTTTACAAGAAAAACCGGTTCTTTACATGAAGACTAATACACATTTTTTATTATATCCCGCTCAGTTCTACTTAGAATTAAAATTTTTCGGATAAAATTTGTAAAGAAGATCAAAATATACACTTTATAAACAATAACTTTATTTCCGAAAATGATGCTGTTTATTAGATAATGTGGAAAAATATTATAGAGCCGGACAGGTTACAGATAACAAGAAGTGAATGCGAAATACATGCAGGATACTTAAGGCTACAAATTCATACTCATACTATGTAATATTTAATGCGTTTGCATTGTAACGGTGGTTGCAGGAAAGAACCTCAAAGTTACATTAATCTAATGCCTGTCTTGTTAGAATAATGTGCTCATTTCATTACACCAGTCTATTGCATAAATTCATTTTTATTTTCAGGAATATGTCCCGACGATATCAAGATAAAAATGTGTTAATATATAATTAGAGACTCCCTGTATTTCCTGTGGTCATTATGTTGTATGTATCACCATGCAGGAATGCAAACTGCGGGTGTGTCGGAGTGAATAGAAAGCGGAAGCCCTGATTTTTATTCGCGTATGCGTATTTCAGTAGAATGTTATACAGCAGTTCGAGGAGTGGGTTGTCTTCAGGTGTGTTTTACCACCATTTAAACCGTTTTGATGTTAATGTAATGAGACAAATATGTTTTCTATACAATTCAAGGCTATTCGTTTGCTTGCTGGTTTCTTCTTATCATTTACGGGTCCATGTTTGTGTTTTGGTGCAGTATGTCTACAGCGTATGTGTACAGCGTATGTGTACAGTGTGCCATTATTGTATTTTTCTTTGTTGAATATCTCACTGAAGACAGCCGAAAAAGGTCGAAACATGTGGCAGGTTTAACAACTGTTTGTATATCATTGTATCTAATTTTAGTTCAGTTGTAGAAATTTATATACTGACTCGTCTTACTGCACGGAACATGGAAAATGTTAAATTTGCAATAAGAAATATTACATAATGCCTCCCCTACTTCGTATTACTGTCATTCACTATTTTTAACGCGGAATTTGCAAAAAATATTGTAAGTTGTTCAATAAAAGCTTTTGTTTCTGTTGTGGTATAAAGCATTTTGAATTGGAAGTATATTTGTTGCATAAGAACTGTGAACATCTTCTCGGTGTTTGTTACAGGAGAAGAAATGGGGTGTTTCTGTTGTTACTAGATGTCTGTACTGTAGTTGAAGAATAAGACACCAACTTGATGTCACAATTTATTAAGTTTTATTTTACTTCTGCCGTGTGTTCTTGTTTCGATGTGTGTTGGAGTTTCGGTGTGGCTGGGTTGTGGTGGTATCCGCGTGGCAGTCTTCAGCCTGTGTGCCTGTGTGTGCTAGGTACCAAAGTTTGCTAAAGGGGAAAATCTGTATGAATCGGGCGTGTTGTATACCGTGCAGGTCCCGATGATATACTGCGTAGATTAAGCACTTGATGTAATGCACCTCGGGCTGCATTGTGTTAGAGCTACTTGCAGCAAACTTTGAGTGAATGGTGACGCCAGGTAGCTCACCTTCAGTCACGTACTGGATGTCAGCATTTCCACGCTGTGTCCTGAAGTCCCATACACAAGGCTGTCTATTTTCTGGTGTTAATTAGCGCCCCTATAGCCCGTTCATATTGGCGTAGTATCCTCTGTGGTTTGGGTAGGTCCGAGGTGGATGTGAGTAGGATCATGATGTCGTCAGCGTACGTTATTACAGGGGGCCACTGTTTTCCGTCTTGTATGTACATGACAGGTCACGACCTAGCTGTTCAAGTAAAGGGTTGAGCGACAGCACACACAACAACATGCTGAGGGGGCAGCCTTGCCTGTCTGATCGGTGAACCCGGCGACATACGTCCATTCGTTTGACATTTTGATGAGGCATTGGCATGTGTGCCTTGTATGAGCTACAGGATGTCACCACGGTGGCCACGTGGCTGGAGAATTGAAACAGGTGTTCGGAATCTAGTGCCGAGTATAAGAACAAGTGGAGTTCCAACCCTACTCCCTTTATATATCTATATAGGTTGTAAAGTAGCATCTCTCCCGGTAAATTGTTAATGGGTTTAGAGCACACGAACTGCGTTACTGATCATTACTCGTCTTCTTAGATTATTATATTGTTTAAAGTTTTGGTTGTTACGTCTTAATGGATCTTCTGAATTTAGTATTTGCCTGTCTTGAGGAATGTCCCGATCAGAAGGATAAAATCCGCATTAGCTCTTGAATTGGGCCACGAAATTTCAGGCAAAATCTGTATACCTTCATTTCGCACTTTAAGGATGACACTTGAAAAATGATATTTTATTTGGAAAGTTTGTGCTTCTGGGCACTGTAACAGTAAAGATACGTCAATTACTGCAAGCACCAGACCAGGCTGTGTGTAGCTTGTAATGTCACAATGCAGCAGGCTACAAACATCCTGGTGGAGTCACAAGATTTACGTTATGTTTTGGTCTCCTTTTTATTTAACTCTACGACAACAGATACTGAGGGCCGGGATAGAGTAGTTGGTGTAGCGACTCGCTACAGGCTGGAAGGTCCGAGATCAAATCCTAGTGAGGACGAGATTTTCCGCACCCGTCAAGCCTCCCATATAAAGGTTATCGGGTCTTTCCAGGGATAAGACGGCCGGGGCGTGGTGTTGACAACTCACATCATCTAACGCCGAAGTTAAAGAAAGAGTGGACCTATATATCTACTCCTTATTTGGAACTTCTTTATCTTTTTAAGGGAGAACTTTACTTTTGTTTTACCTTTTTATGACAACAGATATTGCATAATGGAAAGTCCAAAGCTTAAAGTCTGAAAAATTTATCTTGAATATGTTATATAACTTCTGTAAAGCTTATAACTTTTGCGATTACACAAGATGTTTACCAAAAGTAAAGAGATATTGGAAGGAAGGTAGTGGCGTTGATTCTTTTTCAGAAATGTTTCCTTCAGGAAGTGCCTTTAACCTCCGAAAAGTCTTCATAGTGGTTTTTCAGTTTTTCTAATAAAACTTCAAATCCTCTTGATTCTCCAAAACAAGTATCATATTTGTTTTCATTTGGCGTTCAAAATGCAGTAGTTACTATGTTTCTATAAGCAAACAGCCTGATTTACATGTTTAACAAAATCAACAGTCTAAAATATTCATGTAAAATCTAACTATAGGGCGAAAATTCGATCAAGTCTATGCCCGCTTTCCGCGCTCAAATAAAAAAGTAGCTTTAGAGTTGCTTGTATATCTTATTACTTTCCTTATGAGTGTGTGAAAAGTTTAGTTTTAAAAAAGGACTGACCAGCTTATAGGAGACTGATGTTCGTGTATTGTTCCATTAACCCTTATCCTGCTAACGTGAAGAATATGGTGAACTCCTAATAATGCCAGCAGATAACGGATGGAATTTAACTCGGTGTTTAAAGGGTTAAAATACACAGAGACTGCATAATTGAGTTATAAATATCAATAATGCTTTTGTTAAAATGCAGAAACAAAAAAGAAGTTTGTCTGAAAGTAAACTGACTAAAATATAGTAGCAGAAGAATGAAGTATAATAACACTAATTATATCTGTTGCATTTACCAGAAGTTTTCGAAAACGGTATCATGGTGACTTAAACTCTATTGTCTTCTAAATGCAACATACGTGATGATAACCACTAAAAGTTGATATCTTTCAGGCAAAACATTTCGAAATAAAATAAGCAGTGGTATGGTTCGCTCGCGGACTAAAGCCACGGAGTTTAGTTTTTTAGTTTAGTTTAGTGGTTGAGAGATTTGGTCTTCAAAATAAACACTGACTGACGCTTTCTAATTTTTTTAACACCTGTTATGTCGACATTACAACTACACGTTCTAAATCATTTCTATTGTGCTTATAACCTTCGTTTTTGGAAATATAAAACTGACAATACTCTGAGTATTCTGAGACGCAAAACATTGCCGGAATCACCGCCAGAAATAATTGCAACCCTTAGCTATAATTCTCACAGAACAACTCCCATTGATCAATCCTAATAAAATAACCACTTCATTAATTATGCTTTCTACAAAATTTGAATTGTACTTAAATTTGCCTTATTAATTAGCAAGTCCTTCTAGTATTCAATAAATGCGTATTATGTTAATTAATTTGATTTGACAACAAATTGTTACAGCTTTATAAGAATTTATGAAGTATTTATTTAGTAGATAAAGAAAGTTTTATATTTTGCTATTAACTTTTAATTTTCTTTTGAATTCACCATTTTAATTAAACTCCCTTAATTTTTCGTCCGATTTAGGACACTGAAAATTAAGTACTGCCTGTCCCTGAAACCAGTAAAACTCTGCTTGACAATTCTGACAAATGCTACGTTCTGTGTTTAGATTCTTCCTGCTTAATTACGCCTTTTGTTTGAACAGAAACCGCTTCTTACCTGCTGCAGTACCTAGTAAAGTGGACTTTTCTCAAAAAATTCTACAAATGTTCAAATTACAAGCTCAAGTGAAGAGTATATCGAGAATACATAGAAGTGACGTTGTGTTTCACAAAAATCCTAATATTCTACCGATTCATAAAGCTGTCTTGCTGACTGTGGACCAAAAGTCACATTTTCCTCTCCACATAAGTAACTTTGTTCAAAGAAGTTACTCCAGTAACAATTGTTTAACTAATGTCACGATATTGTGTTCTAATATAAATACTAATATTTGTCCATTATCGTCGCATATATATATATATATATATATATATATATGTGCTTTCCAATCCAAATTTTTTAATGCTTAGACTGATATCATTTGAAGATAATTTTGAACAGTAAATATTTTTGTAATACGAAATTT
>Ga0123357_10013962_pt1 | contig 10458 bp, 3 predicted proteins | sample TergutEmb28metaG_FD_89873 | JGI IMG/M metagenome (GOLD analysis project Ga0123357, IMG submission 89873) | Embiratermes neotenicus P4 segment gut microbial communities from Petit-Saut dam, French Guiana - Emb289 P4 | ecosystem: Host-associated > Arthropoda: Insects > Digestive system > Gut ...
AGGTTCATTACCGCACTCACAAGCGTCCGCCACCTGTCTCCATCCTGGGCCAGCCCAATCCAGTCCATATACCCACATTCCACCTCCTGGAGATCCATCCTAATATTATCCACCCATCTACGCTTAGGTCTCCCCAGTGGTCTCCTTCCCTCCGGTTTCCCCACCAAGACCCTATACACCCTCCTCTCCTCACCCACGTCCTGTACACTGGCCCTAAATATGGAGACATTAGCACAACTTAACGATCTACACAGCTTCGTACCCCGATATGCGAGTATCTGGACGTTAAAGGGTAATTCTTTCTTTGCTATAACTACAGTATACTCAAGCGCCAAACATTTTTTTTTTTATTCAGAGACTTAATCGGACTAGGGTGCAACTTCCATCCTGTGATTCTCGTCGGTGTATTGTGACTGTGGAGGGTGACATGTTGTAACGGAACATACTTTCATTACCGCCCCTCCCAGTTCCATCTCCCCTCACATCCACACTTAATTTCATTACACACTCTCTATTACAGTATTGAAGAGGATCCAACGCATATTAGTCTGGAAAAATGTATTCCCGGCGACATAGTAATGACGTTACAGCGGTCGACACAGACGGAACATTTGATGTTCAGGTGGCCGTGCATCGTGATAAATTCTTATAATAAAACCAACTAGATGCACTCATTTCTAAATTTTATTTTTTTAATAAAACCCTATATGTTTCGGGCAGTTCTTCTGTCCATCATCAGGAGTTCTTCACTGTACACACAGAAGTGGTATATGTCATACAGGTTTGCTGGCAGTTTGCGAGGAAGATCCTGCTCGCAAGCTGTCAGCAAACCTGTATGACATATACCATTGCTGAGTGTAAAGTGAAAAACTCCTGATGATAGACAGTAGAGCTGTCCGAAACATATATAGTTTTTCCAAAATAAATTTGAGAAATTAGTGCATCTAGTTGGTTTTATTATAAGACCAGACAGAGCAGCTATTTTTTTCTCGCCTAAAGGACATTGAAAGATGAAGTCCTTTCATTGTACTTGCTGCACACTTAGCTGTTATTCCTTTTCTCTTTATAACAAGATACAAGAGTGGGGTAAAAGCAAAAATCTTGCTGTTGGTCAGAATCCGATGACAAGTCCGGTGAGGGGTCGATTTCAAAATAGTGCGGACCGAAGGACACGAACACACAACTGCCAGCCACAGGAGAGTATTTGAACCTACGAAAAATTGAGTCATGAAAGTAGAACACTTCATAGTAGATGCCTTAATGATCAACATTATACAGGTACAGTTGTTAGATCAATCAAATCAAGAAAAATGTGTGGCAGATCTTGAAGAACTCTTGAAAAAATAAAAAAGCTCCTAGAATATTTATGTCAAAACTTTTTAATGGAATAGGCCTAAATAGAAGGCCGTGTAACTGGCTCGGTTACACATTGCGTAGGAACTGCCTTCTAAGACACGTTGTTAAAGGAAGGATGGACGTAACGGGAAGACGAGGAAGAAGACGTAAGCAGATAGTGAATGACTTAAGGGAACGAGAAGATAACGAAAATCGAAAGAGGAAGCACTAAATCGCAGTTTGTGGAGAACTTGCTTTGGGAGAAGCTGTGGACCTGTCTTCAGCCGGACTAGAGGATGACTGAAATAGACTGTTCGGAAGAAGTGTAATTGGCAGTTCTTGAAGAAATGTGGAATGAATGTGTGGCCTGTGAAATGATGAAGACAGGCATGGCTTAGTGAACATGCCGATAAAATCCGGGTTCCATACTAACGAAGATTTACTTGGCTAGCTGGGCAAGAATCACCGTTTAACTGCAAGTTCTGTAACACAAAATTATTTACGTAATTGAGTAGTAAACACGTTATTTACGTTTTACTTTTAGGCTATATATTAATCTTTCTTAAATTTCTTAATACGTCTTATTTTGTATTCGGATACGACAGATGGGTCATAGCTGCTTCCATATTGGTCACGTAATCATAAGCAAATAAGTTTGTGGCCCGCTCGAATATTGTACTGCTAACAGCAGTGAGCCTTTCAGTAGTATGGATATGTGCGCCGTAATACAGAGGCGGCTGACATATGGTTATATCCTATTGTCCTGTTGCTAAAAATCACATTCTGACGACCTGTTGATTGCTCTGACTTTATGCATAGTAGAAAGTCATTTCTAATAACAGGAGAGGTATAAAGAAAATTGACTTTGTTACAAAATACTGCTTACGTCTAATTCAATTTTTCCCCCTTTATTTAAAGAATTTTCTGTACTTAGACACAACTAACTTCCCATACCATAAATTTTACATCGTAAAATGCAAAGATGAGTCTTTATATGGCTCATTGTCTTTAAAAGAATAGTCAGAATACTGGCCGTTGGGATTTCGCCATTATCCAGTCCAGAATCTAAAGAAATATCTTCCGAATAGAAGTTCATAGATTTGCCGTTAGAGTAACCTCTAGTACAGGATGGTGTAAAAAACACAAATTTTGAAGTAGATGTCGTGAACTTTGTTCTTAACGAAGAATAATGTTGACTAAACGGTGTAGAAGGCGAAGTAGATGGAGGAAAACAGATAGAGTGAAAGATGTCGGAGCAGAGAGCAGTTTTTGCGATCAAGCTACCGTTTGAAACACACTGTGCACTTGCAGTGAAGAAACAAAACCACATAAAGACCTATAGAATAGTCGTAGATAGATTACTTTGTCAAGGAGGGCTTACAGCTTGCTCAAGTCTTGTACAAGAAGAGACTGTTTGTATGCCGGCGCCGTTCTAAACAGAGGGAGACAGAGGATCTGCACCTAATACTCGTGCACAAGGAAACAAAGTAATGAAGACTGCTGTGTTATTGGATGGTGTGCCTTCTAGTCTGGTAGTTATTTGTGGACGTTTCGGAAGATCCATCTTTTTTATGTTTAAGGAAGAAGACAGACCCCGAAAGTGGATGGAGGAACTTCCATACAAATTTTGGTAAATACGTTAGTTACGACACTACTTCTCTCAAAAAAATAATTTTGCACAGCAGCTGTTAAAGTTGTGACGCTGAAAAATGAATCGTATATTAATCTGATGTTTGTTGAACTGTGCATCATTGTGATAACTGAAGAATGAAAAACCAAATAAATGCCACTTGATACTTTATTGTGCTTCTTATAGGCTCAACATGTTTCAAGCATTACTATGCCCATCATCAGGAGCTCGCGACTATGATGTTGATTACCACATTGGTCGTTTCGTTCTTGGTTTGCTGTAGGTTGGAGGTTAGGTGCTGTTAGGCTGGAGTAGTGTCTGGGATGCAGCCCGGACACTAATCCTGCCTAACCGCACCTAACCTCCAATCTACAACAAACCAAGAACGAAACGACCAATGTGGTAATCAACATCATAGTCGCGATCTCCTGGTGATGGGCATAGTAATGCTTGAAACATGTTGAGCCTATAAGAAGCACAATAAAGTGTCAAGTGGCATCTATTTGGTTTTCTATTCTTCAATATATTAATCGTACAATTTTGGGTCTTATAGCCTCTAGACTGATGAATAATCTTAAGTATTAACGAATAAAGGGAACCGACAATGTTATCTGTGTGTGCATATTGTTAACAGATCAAATGAATTCTATCTTATGAAATACAAGTTAATACTGCACAGGGAAATAATTGATATCTGTTTTGAGGACGACACATGTTTCGAACACACACAACCCAGCAGACAAAACGTGGAATTTATTTATGTTTAACCTGGTGGTACCTGTACATACAGAAACCACTAGGCTTTAAATTGTTAATGGTGCAGATTCATTTGTCTTGTTCGATTTCCAACAGAGCATTTTACTTGTTGGTGAGAAATTTCAAGTTCTTAGATTGCTTGACCCTGAAGATGGAGGCACGACCGTCCCCTGACACCTCGTGAACTGCCAGTCGACACGTCACAAGACTTTGATCTTCTGCAGTTCTTTTAGCACAAGCAATATTTGTTACCTTTACATTACTAAACGACAGACCATTGTGATGGAAAGCGGCGAGTTTTGTGAGAGATAAAATATTTTTAAAACAAATCGTTAAATAAAGTGTCGCCCTGTCATTATTGCTTGTCGATTTCAATTTTATGAAGCCATTGCAAATTTTGAATCGTTCAGTGTCACTATGTTACCCGCTCGTAAAAAGTTTCCAATTAAGATTTCTACGCTCATGATCACTGCATAGCCGTATTTTCTCTGGTGTGGACGCGCGGAAGTACTTAGCCAGTTTCAACCAAAATAAAACTGTATTCCTCGTACACTGACTTAACTTTCTCTGTGTTCTTGAGTTGGTGCTGTAAAATGAGTAACAAAAGTTCTTGGGAACAAAAATGTGTATAAATCATCCGTAATGAATCTGTCTCGCGTGTACTGACTGTTACAGTGGTGTAAAATAGACGTAAATGTTGTTTATGTCATATGGAGTGAAGAAAATGAAGTGACAGATCATGTAAAAAGTATATGACGGTCTTTAATATTGTTTTGTCGAGAAATTTTGAGCGCTGTATTGTAAAATGAGAGATATCTAGGTTGGGTGTGCAGTAATGTAGCAGCAGTAACCGTGGTGTAAGAATGGAGAGGAAATTAAAAACATACGAAAGATTTATTGCTAAACCCATAACTTAAGTTACAAAATGTACAAACAGTAAAGTGTCACTGCTCACGCCATAAAGGTTCATCGGTAAATAAAAACACAGTACCACTCATTTTTAACCTCTTTGCTAGATTGAGGACAGTGGGCGACTGCACGTCCCTGCCGCTTTACCTGCAGGGAAAGGAACTCGGTGCCCGCTGGGAGGGATCTAGAGTCGATCTGTAGGCTGTGCAGTAGAGAACTATTTTGCCTTTGGTGGGAATCGAACCACAAATTCTCGGACTTGTAGTGCGGCCTAGTCAATACAGTGTCTACGCTGTACAGGTGCCACAGAATAAACGTTAACTGAATTCCAAATGTGGAGACAGAAACGGATTAATCGAAGTAATATATAGTAACTTTCAGTTATATAAGTACTTAAATCAGGATTCAGTATAATCTTGAGATAATATTTGGTGCAATATCTCATTTAATAATTTATAAATGTACGTGTAATATATGTTACGGCTTAAATTAATTCATAGGCCAATTAAATTGTTTTTTTAATTGTAAGATATTCAGGGCAGGAGCTTGCGGCATGCGGGGCCACTTGCGATTTTTGACGAAGTTTTTACCTAATTAGCTCCCATACATATACTATTAGGTCAGCACAGGCTGGCCATCTCGCTACCGCTTGTGTGTTTTCTGCTGAAAGCGTCTGCATCCTTATTTTCTAGCAAAGGCCGCTGTTCAAAATACATTCCTGCTGTCCGCACACATGGATTTGTGATAATGGATACTCCTGCTGTAATATTACATGCGTAATGATAGCTAAGAATAGAAATCAAGTGCTAATATTCTGCCGTGTCTTGTGGTCGCACATACAGTGTTTACGCACCACACGAAACAACTAGCTGCATGGTCCAGGCCTTCTTTCTCTCCCAGTGTGTGTAGGGTTGGTCATATGTGTTCCGAAAAATTAAAGCTTCGTTACCCTGTTTACAGCAGTCCGTAGCTCTTCTGCATAGTGAGCCACTTCAGTCCAGTCACGCTGTCATATCGTGTATCTGTACGACTCATTTTATTACTACCCTGGCTGTGGCAGTCTTTTCCATTTGGTCGTCTAAATATCCTCTACTGGCCTGACAGTTGTATCATGCGTGCTACTTCGTATACGAATGTCATTCTCTTGTACCAAGGGCCTCTAAGCTGATTACGTGATACATAAGAAGTAACTTGTAAAGCTATCATTTATACGTATCTTCTTACATTCACCTCTCTTCCGTAACTCTTTGCACTGAGACTTTTCATGTTTACGTCCACAGCAGTTAAAATATTTAGGAATGTCTTCGAAGTTTTTATGGCGTAAAAAAGAACCTGGAATAAAAACTTCAGCCTTGGAGGGAAAATTTCAGTTTTTTTTAAGAAAGAAGTAATAGAAATTGTGAGCCGGAAGTGACGGCGACGTGTTTGCGGTTAATGTCTCAGTTGCCGCGCTGAGGGCTAAGCAAAAATCGTGAAGTTCTGGATGGGAATATTCGGTTAGTGGAACCTATCTGTACGGCCTACCAACCTCTGAAGATGAGGTCGCTGATTTCCATCAGAGTGGTAGCTTATATTGCATTACTGGATACTCAGCCTAACATCCCAGACGACAAGAACTTTCAAATTCCACGCTATGGAAACTTCCTATCTTCCACAAAAAGTAATACAATATACTTTCATCTTTACCCTGGCTGAGGTTTTTCCGTATTTTTTCGTCAGTTGTAAGGCAAATGCCAGGGTGTAACTCGCAAAGACGGGACACGGCCCGCACTCTTCCCAATTACTTATTTATGTTGTTCTATGTATTGTTTGTGTCAATTGTGTTATTCTATGTATTTTTTGTGTGTAAAAGTGTACTGTACTACTGCCACCGGGTGTCAACCCAAATGCAGTTAACAAATATATCATGTTTTATCTCGTATAGATCGAATCCCGGTGGGGACGATATTTTCCGCCCGTCCAGACCGGCCTTGGGGCCCACCCAGCCTCCTGTAAAATGGGTACCAGGTCTTTCCCGGGGGCAAAGTGCGGCAGGGGCGTGCTGCTGACCACTCACCCCCTTCTAGTGCCGCGGTCATGGAAGATTACAGCTATACCTCTACCCACCCTCTGGGCCACACCGGGCCTGTAACGGGATCACTTTACCTATTATCTCGTATAACTCAAAAGCCTAATTTTTTTACATTAATTGTGATAAGGATAAACAGACAAATATGATGTCACGGCGTTAGTTCCTTTCCATCTCTCGTCATCTCCGTGCCAAAGTGTGTTGCTATGTTTCGTTGGACTTTGAGTCCACGTACTTGAGTTAATAGAGCCGTTTTCTGAAATAAAACTTAGGACATGATTTTATATCAAGACTTCCTTACATTATTTTCATTCTCTTATTAGCATTTATGATATTCTCATGGACCTTGTGTATGTATGACTTCTTAGTGCTTTGTAGTTATACACGTAGTATGCAGATGGCACGACAAGTAGAGAATTTCTTAACTAAGAAGTACGACATAACATAACATTGCGTAACCATCATTTAACGACTATTTTACAGCTTTATGAATCTGAGGAGTGTCTTACGCAATAGCAGGAAAACTCTTGTTCCAGATTTTGACGTTTTGCTGACCGTGTATCTCAGTATATTTATCTCAGTAATTAACCTACTTGATGCACGAAATTTTTGTTTTACAATAAGTTTATTTCATGCCTCTACATGTTTCGAGCATATGTGCTCATCATCAGGAGGTCAAAATTGCATTACACAGCCTCTGGTATCATCTCACCTATAGGTGATAGGTGAGATGATACCAGATGATGATGAGCACATGTGCTCGAAACATGTAGAGGCATGAAATAAACTTATTGTAAAACATAAATTTTGTGCATCAAGTTAGTTAATTACTGAGATAAAAAAAATCTTGTTCCAGAGTTTGGCGTGAGGAGATAGAGTGGTTCGGTACACCTCAGTGTGATCTGTTCTAATATAAACTCTGGGGAAATTCGCGACCAGACGGTAATAGTCGGCTGATGTGCTACGTAAGATTTTTTTCCTCCATCGACGCGGTATTAGGTTCTAAATTTATTCTTCTACTCGCTTCAGTGTGAGTTACTCACTTGAAATAATAAAGAGAAAACACTCAGTGGAAAAACTGGGGAGGAAGTAATGCAGTAATGTAGTGCAGCCGGTCCTGCTCTTACGCGTGTTTCGTTAACGCGAATCGGCTGCAAGGTGATTGATGAGTGGGTGAACGCTGTTCGTATAACGTGAAATTAGGGCGTACGCGTTTTTGCTATTGAGCGATTTCAGCGGTTAGTGTGAAAATAATGAGGTTTGATGGTGAGCCAGGGTTTTCCGATATAACTGTATTTATATTAGGCAGTTGATAGGGAGATGAAAATAAGATTAGGAGGCACCACTCTTCGTTAATCGATATCTGACAGAATTATATGAATATTTCGGAATTAAAACAACAGACAGCCTGTAAGTTCAAATCTTCTACGCGCCTGGCTATCGGCACAGTTGATCGCTTGGACAGTGGGGTGAATAATTGCAGATTTCTGTTGTGATATGGCTATTGATTCTTTCCAATTGTGAAGCGGCATTTGAGGGAACTGGGTCAACAGACGTCAGTGAAACCCAATCAGATGTGAATAGGCTTCCTCCCACGGACTCTCTGTCAATAACATTTAATTTAATTTCCTTGGAATGGAAGGGAATGTGAATGGATTGCATACAAAAGCACGACTTTTTCCCACAGCTAACTATGCACTGTTGAAACAAAATACATGTATTTGAAACCACGTTTCTCTCGTGTTTTCTGTTTTGCGATGAATTCATTTCGTGACATCTGCCTTTTCATTTCGCTATTGCTGTATTCGGTATTAACGTTAAGCCTTGTCATCAGCCGTATGGACACACGACGTTACAAGGGATGAAGTCTGATCTAGGTTTACGGTCCTGAGCAAGAACCTGTGGTTTAAAGCCACGTGTCTCACGTATCTCGAATTGTTTTGTCAATGAGGCCAGCTTCCACTCTCCTACTATGAACTACCGAAGAATAATGATCCTGTTCCTGAATCAAAATGTTTTGTTTGTTTTTTTTATTTTATTTCTTTTTGACACGAGATGGAGGACAAACTGCATGAATTAAATGGATACATATGGGTTATATCCTCGTCAGAACTTTGTAGAATTACATGACACAGCATATCTCAAGTTGAGCAGTACTGAATACATCTGCCATGATTCAGCTTTCACGTTCGCATCCGAACCACAAAATAGAAGACGAAGTGTGGATGTCAACAGAAGTTGCGTCTCTTCCCATGGCTCCACAGTGTTATGTGCCTTTAATATTGTCAGTCTGCTCGCTACCCCATTTCAGGTACTGTCTAAAGCAGTGAACACAATAATTTTACAGCAGTGCTGAATCTGTCAGCCGGAGGAGAGGTCAGTATTACATGCACATTTTTGTCATGGTGTGATATAATTCCCTTTGGACCCGGTTCTGTAGAAAATTGTGCTTAATTAAAGACTACACTGTGGCAGCAAGTGGCGGTACAACGCCACGTGCTTGTACGCTCGGCTTTAAACGAAAGTGGTCAGCATTATACAAACTTCGGTACCTTACTTCTGGTGAAAGTCCTCGATATGCAATGAATAGTAGGGGTTGGGGAGAGGGGCTTCAGGGTCGGTGCGTGCGTTTTGTAACAAGAAAAATCCCTTGCCTGTGTCAGAAATCTAACCAATGTTTCTCAGTAGCTTAGACCATAATTTAATCTCTACAGTAGCTGAGTTGTTGCTATTCTTTAAGTATTGTAGAAACCCGCGGAAGCTTATGAAACATGCTTCATTGAGCTGTGCTTTCAGTAATTATGCTAGATCGATACTTCGTCGAGTTATTGGGTGATAATGAACAATGAACAAGAAAAATGTGGAAGGAAGTGACCTTTACCTAATATAAAGTACTCACCTGATATTTACCTGAATAAAGAGACACCTCCCGTTGTCGCTTGAGCTATCATGCACAGTGTTATCACTAATATAGCTTTGGTAATAATGTTTATGATATTATTCTGAACACTTCTCATACGAGGTTCTGATTACTAAGTTAGCATGTCGCATTGATAGTGCAGTCAAAGGCAAATACAGCAAGTTCTGAGGTTTTCATGGTTATAGCTGTGAATATTGCTGTTGGAGCGAAATGCCATGTAGTTTGGTAAATGTCCACCGATCATTCAGGGGGATTTGCTGCACCAATAGTCACAGTAGTCCCTGATGATGGAGGCAGCAATTTCCACCGAAATATTAGTATACTTCTATCAGACTCCACGACGTTACATCCCGGAAGGCAGATCTTAAAATCTGCCTATAGTTTGTGACTGTGGATAGCTAGGGTCACGGATCGAATCTCCTTCGGGCATAGATTTAAATTAGAGTCAATTCTCTTACTTTTTACGTGTTGTTTTGTGCTGTACTGTGTGTGCAGCCGTATTTCCACGCTCCTAGCTGCGATTCGACGAGTTCTGTCCAAATTTTACGTAGGGATGCACAAATCCCTGGCGCCAGGTCGCTCAGACTACTGAGTTTTTTTTTTTTTTTCCGGTGGCGCCTAATATGGAACGTCCTTTACGTCACCTTTCTGGGGCCTAAAATTTTGCTGCGGGTCTTAGATTTTTGGAAAATTTGTGCACCCATATTTATTTCTTAATAGAAGCTGCGCTAATCCTAATCCATGGCAGCTCAAAAAGGGAAGGTACGTGTTTTTATTTTCACTTTTTTTATCAGGAATTGAGAGAACTTTAAGCTGTCAAACGTTACGGACAGTCTGATC
>Ga0123357_10013963_pt1 | contig 10458 bp, 11 predicted proteins | sample TergutEmb28metaG_FD_89873 | JGI IMG/M metagenome (GOLD analysis project Ga0123357, IMG submission 89873) | Embiratermes neotenicus P4 segment gut microbial communities from Petit-Saut dam, French Guiana - Emb289 P4 | ecosystem: Host-associated > Arthropoda: Insects > Digestive system > Gut ...
ATCCAGCCACGCAGCTATCGGACAACTATTTCCGCACCTACGATCAAGCCAGCTGGCGCTACCTGGAGCCCGATCCGCTTGGGGCTTGGGCTGATGGACCGGGGCCCAATCCGTATGCGTATGCCGGGGGGAATCCGGTTAGGTTCATTGATCCGCTGGGGCTGGCGGGAATGTATGTATATTTCGAAGGCTACATGGTAGATACCGGCATACAGGGTATCCATGTGCCACTGGGTCACGCAGGGGTCGTCGCTATTGATGATGCCACTGGAAAGGCACGATATTTTGATTTCGGTCGATATGGCGGTGAATATGGTGATATTCGTGACTTTACTGTCAATACCGTTGTTTCGTTTGATAGCGATGGGATGATAACTCAAGCCTCCGCAGAGGCGCTTGAAGCGGAACTCTCAGCAAGGTTTGGAAAAAACAACCCTGCGGCTACAATTTACAATTCAAAAGCAAACGCACAAAAAATAATAGCGTTTGCGTTATATAGAAAAGCGCACATTTCAGAATATCCATACACAATTAATCCGTTTGGCTCAAACCGATTCAATACGTGTATAAATTTTGCTTGGGCAGCATTTCAAGCGGGATTGGAGTGATAAATGCCTCTACTGCATGCATTTTATTTTAGCCTTGGCACTGCATTGCATTGCATGGTTAAAAGCTACATCTTTATACAAAGGGCAATACTATGCAATTAACAACCCTATTGCATACCATTATTGCAGCACTTCTTTTTGTGGTTATGTATGCGTTATCTTCTGCTGTTGATTTAATTTACAAAATTGATGATGCGGGATTAAAGACAAGCCATCTGCGAAGCCGGATAGTTTTTTTAGAAAGCGTCGCAAACGAATCACTTAAAAACTGCAACATGAGCGCAACCGATTTTGAGAATTTTGTTCGCGCACACTACGGTAAGGAAATTCATTGGATTGAGAGAGGCAATGAGGCATCTATTGGCATGCTTAAAATAACCAAAAAAGATTCCTGTATAGAAAAGATAAATTTTGGCTGGATGTTCTAACCTCCACAAACTCTTGAAGCAAGATTTCCGCGAGGGCAAAATGATGAGAACACCAAACTTGAATGGCATAGCTAGATTGTTTCAGATTCCAATCTTATGCATTGTGATTGGAGTTCTTATTTTCATTTTTTTGCGCTTGTTTTTCTTCAGCCTTGAACATGGCGCCGCATCGGACGGCATGGAGTCGACGCTAAGATTAGAGCAAGAGGGGCTGACCTCTTTAGAAATTTTCGTAAATGAGTCGATTAAAAACTGTCACATGAGTGTTACCGATTTTGAGCGCCTTGTTCACATACACTATGGTGCAAAAATCCATTGGGAGGAAGATGGTCGCGGATTTGCTGCCAGGGGACTTAGAGTGACTAAAAAAGATTCCTGTATCGAAGAAATACGTTTTGCGTACTAAATCGAACTGTCCTGTTCAGGAATACAACCCAAATACTTTGCCAAATCCAAAAACAAGTCCTATAGCTAGTGTCCTGCCCAATGTCCGGATAAGCACAAGCCTTCCGCAAATCACGAAATTTTTTCTGAAAAACGTCTGGCGACTTCAACTGTCGGACGCTCTTTTCATATCCGACCTCTAATTTCGACCCCGTTTTTGTCTGCGTCAGCCCAAATTTCCGTTATACGCACGGCCGTTTCCCCGATGCGCGCCGCGCATCGTCCGGACAGCGGTTTTTCTTTTTCTCTCTCCGCCTTGCCTACCTGAGCAGGTAATACCCGCTCAGCCGTCCCTCCCACGCCTGAAAAAACCGTTCCTCTTTAACCGGCGTCGACCACGGATCGATACCGTCCCAGGCTTCCTGCGGCGTCGCGCTGTCCAGATGTTGATGCGGGCGCACGGCGTCATACCAGAAGCGGAATTCGTTGAGCAGGCTTTGCAATGCTTGCGCTGAAGTTGGTCGAAGGATGTTGAGCTTTTCCTTCAAGGTTCCAAAGAAACGCTCAATGTGTCCATTCATCCAAGGGCAGCCGGGGGCCGTGCGTTGATGGCGGATACCAGCGAGCCGTAAGCCAGTCGTGAACACGCGCGAAGTGAGGCTCGCTTCATTGTCGGTGCGAATGGCGCGTGGTTTGCCGAAGCGTCCAATCATAAGAAACAGATGGCCGAGCAGCGTCCAGGCGTTCTTGTTTTCGAGCACGTTGAGCACAAGACACTTGCGTGTACCGTGGTCAATGCAGCCAAGCATCGTGTGAATTTCTCCCCGCGCATCGGCCTTGCCGGTCATATCGAGCCCCCATACGGCATGGGCCACGGCTTTCGCCGTTTGATGTCGCGGCGCAGTTGCAGGATGAGATAACGATCCGTGCGCAGCCAGATGGAAACGGTGCTTTTCCCGATTGTCATGCCGCGCGCGGCAAAGCGCCGGTTGAAAGCGTCGGCAAGCTTGCGAGCGCTTTCGTCCGGCATGCAGGCTTTCATACGCCGCACTTCGCGGCGAACCCAGGCGGGTTTGACGCGGGTACGGCGGTGCGAGTGTAGATAGGGAATGAAACGAGGCGATCTTTGGTTTTGCCGCAGTGCTTGTGCTGATGCGGATATTGGCAGTGTCCGGAACGGAAACAGGGCATGGAATACGAGGAACGCATAACACAGCAGGATCAACATCGAACGAAAGGCGGGGCAAAGGCGAAACCGGCCATGCTGCCCAATTACGCTGGCATTTTTCGCTTTCGGGTGATTCTTTGTTATTCATGATGTGGTCCGATTGCGGGAAAGCGATCCATGTGTAATACTACGTGTGACGTTTCGCGCAAAAGTGAACGATAGGGTGGCTGTGTGAGGGTGTTTAAGAATGCATGGTTTGAGCGGTTTTCTCGGAAGCAGCATATCTCTGACAAGGCGCTGCTTGAAGCCGTTGAACGTGCGGAGAACGGGCAGGTCGATGCCGATCTCGGCGGCGGTGTGATCAAACAGCGGATCGCGCGGAAAGGCCAAGGCAAATCCGGCGGTTTTCGAACCGTCATCCTGTATCGCACAGGGGAACGGGCCTTCTTCGTGTATGGTTTCGCTAAGAGCGACCGTGACAACATCGACGATGACGAAGAAGTGCAGTTTAAGAAGGCAGCGGTCCATGTCCTTGGTCTGGCGGACGAGCAGTTAGCTGAGTTGATCGGCAAGGGCCACTTTTCGGAGGTGCTTGAAAATGGCGAAAAAATACCGGAGTGACGCGCTTGCAGCGGTCCATGAGACGATGGAGGCGTTGCATGAAATCGGCGCGGTCGATAAACAAACCATGCGCGAGTTCGATGAGGCGTGCCTCGCTCCCGTCGCGTTCATATCGCCCGAGGAAATTCGGGCGCTGCGCGAGCGTGAGCACCTGTCGCAGCCTGTCTTTGCCCGTTACTTGAACGTGAGCAAGAATCTGATCTCGGATTGGGAGCGCGGCATCAAGAAACCGGGTGGTCCGGCCCTGCGGCTGCTGACCGTAGTTAAAAAGAATGGCATCCAAGCCATTGCCTGATCACGAGTCGAACGCGCGGGTCGGCTGCAAAAGCACACCCTGACGTTTTCGAGCGACCGCGCCGTGATGGGCGTCATCGAACGCATCGTCGCGCCGCTCGGACGCCGCATCGACGAAAGCAGCCCGATGGTTGACGCGCGCCTGAAAGACGGCTCGCGCGTCAACGCCATCATTCCGCCGATCGCCCTGCGCGGCCCGACGCTGACCATCCGAAAGTTCTCCAAGCGCCGCCTGCTCGGCGAGGATCTCGTCAAATTCGGCGCGCTCAACCCGGAAATGCTCGAATTCCTGCGCGTCTGCGTCGAAATGCGCAAGAACATCATCGTCTCGGGCGGCACGGCCTCCGGCAAAACCACGCTCCTCAACGTACTCTCCAACTTCATCCCGGCCGGCGAGCGGATCATCACGATCGAAGACGCCGCCGAACTGCGCCTCAACCACGAACACCTCATCTCGCTCGAATCGCGCCCCTCCAACGTCGAAGGCAAAGGCCAGGTCGGCATCCGCGACCCGCTCAAAAACTCGCTGCGCATGCGCCCCGACCGCATCGTCATCGGCGAATGCCGTTCCGGCGAAGCGCTCGACATGCTCCAGGCGATGAACACCGGCCACGAAGGATCATTGACCACGCTGCACGCCAACACCCCGCGCGATGCGCTGTCGCGTCTCGAAACCATGGTCATGATGGCCGGCGTCGAACTGCCGATCGCCGCGATCCGCGACCAGATGGCCTCCGCCGTCGACATCATCCTCCAGCAAACGCGCTTCTCCTGCGGCAGCCGCAAGGTCACCAACATCGTCGAAGTCACCGGCATGGAAGGCAGCCGCATTCAGATTCAGGAACTGTTCCGCTTCGAACAGCGCGGGCACGACGCGGACGGCCGCGTGCAAGGCCGCTTCACCGGCTGCGACACGGTCCCGACGTTTTATGACGAACTCGAAGCCAGCGGGCATGCCTGCGACTTCTCCCTGTTCAGCGCCGCGAGGGCCGCATGAGCGAATTCCTCCTCGTCGCCTGCCTCGTCGGCGCAGCCGCCGCGTTCAGCGTCTATGGCGTGACTCAGATCATTGCGGAAGGCATGCGGCAATACCGCGAACGCTTCCAGGAACAGACGCAATTCAAATTGCGCGAAATGTTCCTGTTCATCGACCCGCGCCGCCTGTTCGCGCTCAACCTCATCCTCGTATTCGTCCTGGCCGGTCTCGTCTGGCTCGTCAGCGGCAACCCCGTCGTTGCGCTGCTCGTCTGCATCGCGCTCATCCTGCTCCCGCGCCGGCTGCTCAACTATTTCCGGCAACGCCGCCTGGAGCGCTTCGAAGCGCAATTGCCCGACGCCCTGCTGATGCTCTCCGGCGGCCTGAAAGCCGGGGCCAGCCTCAACAGCGCGCTCCAGCAGCTCGTGCGCGAAGCCGAAGCGCCGCTGTCGCAGGAATTCGGCTTGCTCGTGCGCGAACAGCGGCTCGGCGTCTCCATCGACGACTCCTTGCAACACCTGCAAAAGCGCATCCCGCTGCAATCAGTCCTGCTGCTGGTATCCGCCATGCGCATCGCCAACGAAACGGGCGGCGCGCTGGCCGAAACGCTCGAACGCACGGCGCAGACACTGCGCTCCAAAGCCCAAATCGAAGGCAAGATCAGCGCGCTAACCGCGCAGGGCAAGCTGCAAGCGTGGATCGTCGGGGCCCTGCCGCTGGCGCTGATGCTCGTGCTGCACTACCTCGAACCGACTGAGATGGAAAAGCTCTGGCACACCACGGTCGGCTGGATCGCGCTGGCCGTGATCCTGCTCTTCGAAGCCGCCGGCATTTATGTCATCCGCCGCATCATCGCCATCGACGTATGAATACCGATCCCGTCTCCCTCGTGACCGTTGTCGTGGCCGTCGTAACCGTGGCCGCCGCGCTGTCGGCCGGGATCTTCGCTTATCTGATCGGCAGCCTCGTGACCGAGGTGCCCGATGAGGACCGCACGTATCTCGATGCGGTGCCGCGCGGTTTTCGCATCTTGTGGCCGCTGGTTACGATTCTGAGCTTTTACCTCACGCCCTGGATTCCGTTCGATGCGCGCAGCCGCCAGCATGCGAAGCTGCGCAACGCGGGGGCGGAGTATCTGCTCTCGCCCGAACAGCTCTACGCGCTGCGCCTGATCACGGGCTTGATCGCGGCTGTGCTGATGGCCTGGGCCGGGATGATGCTCGGGGCGTTTTCGCTCAGTGCGGTCGGGCTGGGCTTTTTGGTCGGGGCGTATTGGCCGAGCCTGTGGATTCGCGACCGCATCCGCGCGCGCCAGAAGGATATCGTGCGTTCGCTGCCGTTCTTTCTCGATATCGTGACGCTGTGTGTCGAAGGCGGGCTGAGTCTGGCCGGGGCGTTGGCGCAGGCGGCGGCCAAGGGCCCCGAGGGGGTGGTAAAAGTGGAGTTCAACCGCCTGCTGCGCGATATCCGCGCCGGTAAGTCGCGCGCCGAGGCGCTGCGCGCGATGGCCGAGCGCATGCAGTCGCCGGCCATGAGTTCGACCGTGTCGGCTTTGATCCAGGCCGAGGCGCTGGGCGTGACGCTCGCGCCGGTGCTGCGCGCCCAGGCCGACCAGCGGCGCACCGAACGTTTTTTACGCGCGGAGAAGCTGGCGCTTGAAGCGCCAGTCAAGATGCTCTTTCCGCTGATCGCGTTCATTTTCCCCTGCACTTTCATCGTGCTCGGTTTTCCGATCGCGATGAAGTTCGTTGGCGTCGATATGTGAGCATGGATAGCTTCGATACGCTCACCTTCTCAATCTTGCCGACGCCCTGCGGGCTGTTGCGCATTACTTGCGCGCGCTCTTTCTTCGCGCGCTTGCGCGGCCTGCTCGCGCGGCCCCCGCTTGACGCAACCGAAGCTTTGCTGATCGCGCCGTGCAACAGCGTGCACACCGTCGGAATGCGCTACGCGATCGATGTGGTCTTTCTCGACCGCGATGAGCGCATTGTGCGCATCGTGCGCGATCTACGCCCGCTTCGGTTTGCCTGGTGTCCACGCGCGAAGGCGGTGCTTGAGTGCCGCGCGGGTACGGCCGAGCGGGCCGGCTGGCGGGTTGGAGACTGTCTTGCGCTCGGCGATGAGAAGCGAGGCCAGCGATGAAAACCTTCCGCCTCGCACGGCGCAGCTATCAGAAGGCGGCAGCCTTCGTTGAAACGATCCTGGCCGTGCCGATCGTTCTGTTTTTCGGTTTGAGCACGGTGCAGTACGGGCTGCTCTTGCATGCCAAGGCGAATTTGAACTACGCCGCGTATGAGGCCGCGCGCGCCGGGGCGACCGACCACGGTAAGCCCGAGACCATGAAGCTCGCGCTCTCGCGCGCGCTCACGCCGCTGTATGGCGGGGGCAAGACGCAGCTCGAACTGACCGCTTCTTACGCGCGCGCGCAGGCATCGCTGGCCAGCGCGGTGCTGCAGGTGGTGAGCCCGAGCAGGGAGAGTTTCGATGATTTCGGGAAATACGATGCGAAAGTCGGCGCGCGCGTGATCCGCAACGACAATCTTCAGGTGGTATCGAATGCGGTGAAGGGTAATTCGGGCCAGAGCATTCAGGATGCGAATCTGCTGAAGATCCGCATCGTGTTTGCGTACAAGCCGGAGGTGCCGCTGGCCGGGCGCATTTTGAGTCTGTACACGCAGCAGTTCGGCATGACGGGTGAAGACCCCATCGCGGATGGGATGCGCGCGCAGGGGCTGATTCCGGTGGTGGTGCAGGCCACACTGCGCATGCAGTCCGACCCTTGGGAGAACAGTCTGCTTGTCTCCAACCCCGGCCGGGGCAACGATGGCCAAGCGCCCACCCAGGCGCCGCAGGATCAGAATCCGCCGCAAACCGGGCAGAGCGCCCCAGGTGAGAGCGGCGGTTCCGATTCGGGCTCCGGTTCCACCGACGGCGACGACGACTCTTCGGCTTCCGATGTAACGCAGGACGACGGGGCGACGCCGCTCTGTACGCAACAGGACGATTGCTCGGGCAGTTGCGTCGCCCTGGACAATGGCGGCGGTTCGGGCGGCGGCGGTGCCGTCAATGATGCCCTTAACAATGCGCCCAACGAAGGCATGATGGGCGCGGCGGCGCATTCGCTTTTGGCCGGTCTCGCGCTGTCCGACACGCCGCTCGTCTACCGTCCGGCCAAAGGCCCGGCGGTGCCGCTGACCATCGCTTACAGCCAGCGTGAAGCCTATCAGCCGGAGCGCTTCCACTACAGCAACCTGGGGCCGAAGTGGACTTACGCGGGTATCGGCTACGTCGTCGACGACCCTGCCCGCCCCGGCCATAACGTTCAGCGCTACATGGCCGGCGGCGGCACACGCAAGTTCAAGGATAAGGACTACAACACCGGCACAGGTGCGTTCGCGCCCGATCCGCGAGACATGTCGGTGCTCGCCAAAGTGTCGGACAAGCCGCTCCGATACGAACGCCGCTTGAATGACGGCAGCGTGGACATTTACGCGCACTCGGACGGCAAGACCGCCTTCCCACGCCGCATCTTCCTGACCGAGCAGCGCGACAGCGCCGGCAACGCGTTGAAATACCATTACGACGCGCAAAATCGGCTGACCCATATCGTGGATGCTTCGGGGCGCAAGACCACGCTCGAATACGCGCATGCCGATCCGCTCAAGATCACCGCGCTGGTCGACCCGGCGGGGCGGCGCGCGCGCATCGCCTACGACGCGCAGGGGCGGCTGGCCTCGATTACGGATGCCGTCGGCATGGTCTCGAAGCTCGCTTATCGGGGCGCGAGCGCCTTCGTGGAGCGCCTGGAAACGCCCTACGGCACAACGCGCTTTGCCACGGGCGAGGACGCGCATTCGCGCTGGCTTGAAGCCACCGATCCGCTCGGGCGCACCCGACGGGTGGAAAGCCGTTGGGGCGCTGCGCCCATCGCCGCTTCGGAAAAGGAAGTCCCTTCCGGCCTCGTGCGGCGCAACCGCAAGCTGAACCGCTACAACACGTTCTATTGGGACGCGGAGGCTTACGCGAAGCACAAGGGCGACTATGCGAAGGCGCACACGACCCACTGGCTCATCGAAGACGGGCAGATGGTCGATCTTGCTTCCAGCATCAAAGCGCCGCTGGACAGCCGCGTGTGGTACGCCTACCAGGGCCAGAAGAACGGCGTCTCGCCGGGCAGTTGCAATCGCCCCGCGACAATGGCGCGCGTGCTGCCCGGCTGTGCCAGCCAGATCGAACAGATCGACTACAACCCCCAGGGGCGGCCCACCTACCACCTCGACCCGCTGCGCCGCGAGACCCGCTACGAGTACGCCCCGAACGGCATCGACCTTCTGAAAATCCGGCAAAAGAACGGCGAGCGCTACGACACCCTGGCGCAAATGACCTGGAACGACCGCCACCGCCCGCTCAGCGTCACCGACGCGGCCGGGCAAACCACCCGCTACGCCTGGAACGAGGCCGGGCAACCCACCGGGATCAGCAATGCGCTGGGCGGCAAAAAAGAATATCGCTACGACGAACTGGGCCGGCTCGCGCAGATTATCGACGCCCAAGGCCGCGCGCAGACGCGCTACACCTACGATGAGGCTGGCAACCTTGCCTCCGAAACCGACAGCGAGGGACGCACGCTCAAGCACCGCTACGACGCGCTAAGCCGCGAAACGAAAACCCTCTACCCAGACGGCACAAGCATTGAAACCGTGTGGGGAAAACTCGACATCGTCCAGATCAAAGCGCGCAGCGGCCAATCCAAACGCTTTGAATACGACGCTGTCCGAAACCGCATCTCCGAGCAAGACGCGCTCAGGACGCTGCGCTTCGGCTACGACGCGATGGGCCGGCTCGTTCGCCTCACCGACGGCAACGGCAAGCTCACGCAATGGGTGCATGACTTGCAAGGCCGCGTCATCGCCAAAACCACCGCCGACGGCGCGAAAACCCGCTACGAATACGACAGCGCCGGACGCCGGATCAAGAGAACGGATGCGCTCGGACAAGAACAACGCCTGAATTACGCCACGGATGACCGGCTGACCGCCATCGCCTGGACCAACGCCCGGCATCCCACCCCCGAAGTGCGCATCCGCTGGGACGACGCCTACCCGCGCATCGCCGAAATCGCCGACGGCCTCGGCCTCACCCGCTACCGCTACGGGCCTGCCGGCGCGCCCGGCGCACTGCGCCTAACCGAAGAAACCGGCATGAATGGCGCACTGGGGCAGTTCGGAGAAACCGGCCCCGCCCCCAGAGCCCGTACCGCCCGGCGCATAACCTGGGACGCAGCCGGACGGCTCAAAGGCTGGCGCTTGAGCCACGCGGGCGAAGAAGCCGGAGAAGACTACGCCTACGACGCTCTGGGCCGGATCGCAAACAACCGCAACAACGCGCTGGGCCGCTTCGACTACAGTTATCTAGGCGAAACCGAGCAAATCGCCAAAGCCGCCCTCGCCGGCACACCGATCCAACGCGCCTACGCCTACGAATCCAACGCAGGTGACCGACGGCTCAAAACAATCCGCAACCCCGAGAATGCGCGCAGCTACGCTTATGTCAACGCGCCAGGTCTCATTATCAAAAGCCTGACCGAAACCGGCCAAGGCCAAAGCAAAACCTGGCAGTACGAATATGACGCAATCGAGCGGCTGCAAAGCGCCCAGAGGAGCGACGGACAAACCTACCGCTACCGCCTCGACGCCGCCGACAACCTCACCGCGCTTGCCACCCCCGCAGGCACAAAAACCTATCGCCACGACGCGGGCAACAAAATCGAAGGCTACCAATACGATGCCAACGGCAGCCGCATCGAAGACGAACGCCACACTTACCAGTGGGACGCCGAAAACCGTTTAATAAAAATTGAACCGCCCCGGGAATCGCGGAGGCAGTTTGGTTAAAGTAAAACGGCCTCGTCGGCATGCTTACCGAGTTGGTTGTAGTAGTTTGCCTCAGCCTCGGCCGGCGGCCTATAGCCGATGGATG
>Ga0123357_10013964_pt1 | contig 10457 bp, 5 predicted proteins | sample TergutEmb28metaG_FD_89873 | JGI IMG/M metagenome (GOLD analysis project Ga0123357, IMG submission 89873) | Embiratermes neotenicus P4 segment gut microbial communities from Petit-Saut dam, French Guiana - Emb289 P4 | ecosystem: Host-associated > Arthropoda: Insects > Digestive system > Gut ...
ATATATATATATATATATATATTCATTATACTTACTTTATCATCATAAAGTTTGTAGATTGTGTCTATGTACGGGAAATCGAAATACCTGAAAATTTGAACTAATCTGAAGTTTATGTAACAGTGTTTACGAACATACACTAAGGTTCATCAGAATATACTGCATAATTTAATGTCTTTAATTATAATGTCTGAATTTTGGGTGTATGCACTACCCTGCGTTTGCCTATTGAAACTGTTCTCTGCCCATCTGCATGCACAAAGCGACTTGAAAAGAAATGAACAGATTTTCATCACCATTTACTATGAGGAAGAGTGTTACTCAAATTTGTTTACCCATTCCAGTGGTCAAAAATGAGGAACACATTACATGACAGTATGCATGTATTTCTGTGTCTATGTCAATTGTACTTTTTTAATGTTTATTGCGGCAAAAATATTTTGAATGAAATTGTAGAGAAAAATGAAAGACACGTTGTGACACACCTTTTTCATAAATGTTCTACTCGTATAGACATAAATGTTAATCATCTTCAGGGATCATTATGTGTACATTTCATAACTTTTACAGCCAACAATCAGCAATGGTCTTCCGAACACAGCCAAAGATTACTGAATTTTGTATTCTTCATAGTAATTAAAAAGGCACCCTCTCACTTACATTTCTAGATCTACAAGCATTTAGACTGTGTTTCAAATATTTCTCTGTTCTTTTAATGTAATGAAGCATAAACATATATTAAAATCTGTTGTGTAATATGTCTAATAGTTTAGTTTTCTGTCACTGCATATAATGTAAATGAAGAGTGAAACCTCAATCCTGATTTCTTATTCATTCAAAATGCAGTTTTGAGTTCCTGCTAATTTGAATAAGTGTCAATAACAGTGAATAGTTGCATGGAAGTTTAATGTTTGTTTATTATCAAGAAGTTCAGTGTGGCCTTAATTATTCACTTTGTATTAAGACACTTATAGAATTACACTCTATCATGTCCCTTTCTCGCATCAACTGCATGGTATTTCCGTCTAAGTGATGTGAACAGCATTGATAATTATGTTATTCAGAATTTCTTACACCAAATTAGTGTGTTTAATGTATATTGCATACTTATACAGTCTTTTTTGTGTTATTGACATGCAATGAACATGTAATGACCCAAATACAAACTGTTGGAATATGGTATCATGTAGGTCTATGGCTTTCCGCAGAGACCCCGTCACTGTAACCACCACATGAATTAGTCCTTTTATTTTTTCGTCTTCATTTCCAATATCATTTATGCCATAACTTTCAGTGACCTTGGAAAACCTGATGAAATGAAAAGAGATTACTAAATTGATAAATATAATATAAAATGAGATATGAATAATTAAATAAATAAATAAGTAAATACATAATGAAATAACCATGACTGTGACATAATGTGATGTACCTATACTCAGTAAATCACTTGAAGATATTTAACTACTTAACACCATGCAGCACAGTGCTGTTTGGCCAGCTAACAGTAATTTTAGTTAAGAAATTTTTATCATATTGTAGAATCTGAAGATACACTACCGTGTTCAAAAGAGTTTGCCACTGGTCCCCATCCTGAGACAGATGAATCTTACTGAAATAGGGTGGGAGACCCTATTTCAGTAAGATTCATTGATATCATCCTTCCATCCATGCCTACGTCTTCCAAGTGTTGTCTTTCATACCAAACCCCTGTGCTTTCAGTTCTTTCTCATACAACCTATATGCAACACTCATCTCATCTTTCTTGATTAAATTAACAAATTTTTAATTAGTTTCATTCCCAAAAATTTGAACTTTGCCACGCTTAAAAAGGCACCATTAGCTAGTGTGGAGGCTGGAGGGGGAGGGAATGATCACGTTGTGCAGAAGTACCCTGCCTAAACTTCTGGGAAAAAGAAGGTTACAAGAACATGGATGCTTGTAGACACCCTCCCTCTCAATACCAATTAACATACATACATTTTTGGACATTAAACATTTACAAAGTGCCCCACCAGCTAATGCTGCAAGTTTCAAGAACAGTTGAGTGAGTAACTGCCCTTGCTTATCTGCATGTAATTAATTAAAATTTTTGGCATTCAGAAAATTTTTTCTCTCAAAAATTTAATTATAGCCAACTGTACACAGTCAAAACTGTGCTTTGAGAAAGGGTATTGGGTGAGGTGTTACTGTACTTAGTTTTCTGCACATTCACTTCGATACTAACGCCCATGCTACTGTCTGGTAGTGTCTATGTTTGTTTGGATGATTTGTATGTTTTGCCATAGTAAATGGACATCAACAACACAGTCCAGTAAATGATGTGCAACGTTAAAGTTAAGTCTCTCCTTATTTTCTTTGACACTCATAATGACATATTTTAAAGCAAGGATTTGAAATAATGACTTACCATTCTTCTGCTCCTTGAGTTGCTGTTTTAACAACTGTAGTGCAAATTTCACTGTTCTGTGCATGTTTTTTCCATGGCAACCTGTTATTAACCGGGACTGGAAACAAGATTACATCTTTTGGAGGCTGCAGTTCTTGCAGAAGAGTTAGAAGCCTAAAACATACATCAAAACAATACAACTCAGTACCAGGGCACTGCATTTTTGAAATTACTATATGTTGAAAGTTTTAATAGTGCCCAGTCATAGTGCACGTAGGATTTTCAAATTATTTATTGCTACAAATGTCACATTAAAAGTTACTTCTAGTCACCTGTTTTTGCCCAAGTAAAATATTTCACACCCATATTATTTATAAAATATATAATTATATAGGATTTTTCTTATATATCTGTTAATTCCAATTAAATATAAAATTTACATTTTGCTTACATGCTTATAATGTCTCAACCAGAAGTTCCAGATAACCTCATTTTACTAAATTCTGTTACATGTCTTTTTTTCCCCCATCAGGACAAACTACATGTAGTTTATTTTTCTTTAATAATTGGATTAGTAATAAAAATATTACTTAGTATGACATCCTGTCTAAACAATGATTGAACTTCTGATGGTACATTTGCATTTACCTTCTGTGCTCTCGAATCAAGTTACCCTTGAGGAAATCTTTTATGGAGAATTTAGGATACTTTCATACCTCCACAGCTGTTACAATCCCTTTTCTTTCATAAAACAGTTTATACAGGGCCTTTTACATAAAGTACACCAAATCTTGAGATATCATTTATGAGTAATTGTGAGTAAAGAGCACTGTAACAGTGTATACCCAATTATCAAATATTAGAAATTTCATTATGAAACACTGTGGTTACTTCAGGTTTCCAAGTCATAAATTCTGATTATTTACAGTTAAATCTGTACATATTCTGTATGTCACTGGTACATTTATTTCACTAATCTGCTCTACAGAATGCCATTTTTCTTGTCCCTGTCAAATGTGTTAGTATTGTTACCCTTCCACTTACTTGTTTCTTGTGGTACTTTTTGGAGGATAGTTTCTGAAATTACTGTCATATCTACTCTTATTTCTTATACTCTATGATCAGTTTCCTAGATTTGTTGTCTAGATCTCTTAAATTCCACATTACAATATTCTGTGCCTCTACCTGACTTAGTAGGAGCTATATATTTGGGGTATATGGCTAAACCGTTTTTAAATCAGAGGGGTTAATAGACCCTTCCAAACATGGAAAACTCAGGTCTTATTTTTGAGTTCTGAAACAAATCACCATCAACTATATTTTTAGGATTTTGAAACCTCGTCTACCTTCCTCTGAAATACACTTTGTCTGGCTACTCAACTTGACCTCTGTAACATGCAAAGACCTGACAGTAGCTATGCTACCACTATCCTTCCTGTTAGTCTCAATGACACACACAGGCTTCAAATGTCTCACAGATGGGCCTGTTCCTTCATAACCTTAAAATGCATTATTTCTTTGTTGCACATGCCAATCACAGAGGAATTTTTCATACTTGAGAATAATGGAAGGCTCATTTATGGTTCTCCTATTTGCAGTCAGTATTTGAATGTTCCTAATACCAGCCAGGCAGGATGGTAATAATGCAACCACTGCCTTCCAGAACAGCGTCTTCTGAAAACATAAAAGCATGAAGTAATATATCAGTTACTAAATAACTCCATGGAACACAGTCCTTGAAAAGTTAATCGTTCTTCACCTAGGAAAAGAATTCCCAGGATTTTATGGAGACTGAAGCTTCATTGCTTATTTGCAAGAGACTACCACTTGTCCCTGTCCTGAGCCAGGTCAATCCAGTCTGTGTGCCCCCTTCCTATTTCCTGAAGAATCATTTCAAGTAATATATCATGATATTTAATTAAGCATGACTGGTTACCTGTGACATTCCAAATGTAAATGACTAATGACAACAGGACTTAAACATGACTCCCAACACCAGGCAGGCTATTTGGAAAAAAATAACAGGTAACCTACAAGCAGCGGCATAGCTAGGTTTCTTCATGCCTGGGGCGAGTAATCACAATGGCCGCCCCTAACAGAAATTATGAAGTTAAAAGAATTACAATTATTTATTGAATTTCTAGTTATTTGTCTCAATAATTTAAAAAATGTTGAGTGCAGAAAACTATTTTTTATTTAAGTATTCACTTTGTGCCCCCCCCATTCTCTCTTTCTCTGTCTCTTTCCAGCTATGCCTCTACCTCCAAGATAGCATAAAGTTTACAAGAAGCACACTGAAGCAGGGTATGTTTGTATATTCTATGTTCTCCATCAAGGGACTTGTTTAAACCTTTTATAGACAGGCTGCTTGGTACAGGGATCATACGTATCATATTGAACTCAAAAATATAGCTATGAATGTATTTAGGGGTAAAACATTAAAATGGTCAGAACATACTCAAAATCTGTGGGGGGGAGTGTATTTAACCCTTTCCCTGTTCAGTTTAAATCGCTAGTGCCTGGGCAGAAGAGCCGAGTTTTTTCACGGGACATTTAAATTTACGTACTAAACCAGAAACGCTTTAGAGCGTTTAGAGTGGGAGGGGACTTTTAAATCCCGAGCGCTTTGGAGCGTTAGGGAGGGGAAAGGGTTAATTAAAGCAACACGCTAGACTCCAGTGTATACAGACAGCCACTTCCTACCTCTTCCTCTGTCACCAAATCTTCTTGAATGGCACTACTTATTTTCTGTAGCAAGGGCACAAATACAGTGAAGCTAAGAGGGTGACTTGTGTGGATGCTACAAAACTCGGTCCACTGAGCCAGTGTTTCAGAAACCAGTGACAGGCCACTTTGGACACGATGATAAATAAGTATTTTCTCTGCAGGCTTTGATAAACTTCCATTCCAACTGTGTGGTTGTGCCTATGGGAATAAAATATTTTGAATTTTCATGTATTATCCAAGACAAAAACATGTTTTTGATCTCATGGCTCTACCTCACTACATTTGTTCATTTGTTTATTCTTACTTTATATAATGATGCTTTATGAACTTTAGTGGTTATTTAGTGTCAGATGTGACTGGCTGTGGATTTTGAATTAGGATCTGATCATGAGCTATTTTAAGGAACTATCTCAGAATCTTCTATGGACACTGAGAAGAATGACATGGAAACCTCTGTCAGGATAGCCAAAGTTTTTTTTTTGTTTTTTCATTCACACATTTTTTAATGATTCTGTATTGACTGCAGATATTTCCAATTATTATGAGATGGAAAGATGATAGCTCACAGTGAACAGGAAATGGAAAGTTTAAGTCATGCCATATCTCAACATACTAACCTCGAAATTACATTCAGTGTTAGTGGGGCAACCAAAAAAACGTTTTGCCTGCAGTGACAATAACAGGGTTGTGACTACCTTGGCACTCCCAAACAGAAAGCCCAAGCGTACCATCACTGAAGGGAATCCACTCCCCAGGTTTAGCTGATGCAATGAAAGTAGTGAAACTAATAATGATGTGTTGCCACTACCAGAAATTCAATTACAGTAATTTTAATTCCAACTTTTGGTTCAGCCTTATATCATTTTTTTATCTTTAACAGTTGTAAATGACTAGTGAAGCTGAGTTAACATGAATCCATCAATAATTGTCTGTTTCTGCCTTCTCTTTACAGTTAGGTTAATTATCTTGATAAAACATTCGGTGCTTTTACTTCAGCCTGTCTGATGATAGGTATTATCATGTTGTTTCTCTTAGAATTTGTATGATAGTTTACACTCCCCATACTGAACAAACCCTGCTAACCTGTGAAGTCTTGATTTCAAGGAGAATTACATTCTTGAGCAAATGCACATATTCTTGGAATGCGCTTCCTGTGTTCTGCTCAAAATGAAATGCCAAGCAAATCATCACATCACCTCGTTTCTTCACCTTGCCATTCTTCTGTAGTTTGCATAACAGTGTCTGGCCTGCTGCTGAAATGTCCTAAAATTAAATTAATGATGAGGTGCAAAAAATTACATCACTGTCTGAATGCTCACATTTTCAAAACTAAATGATTGAAAATTTTGGCATGAATGTGGCTGTAAACTTTAAAATTGTCACTTCATTTAGGAATTCTGATTGACGGGCAAATGACATGAGTCAGAAGTATTTTATAATAATGGTGCCACAAACACAGAAAGTCTAATTCAAATTAAAAAAAAAATAATTCACTGCCTCCCCCCCAAGTCTTATCAAATTACAGATGCATATAATATAAATGTTTCCTTCGGTTATGAGATTAATATTAATGGAATGTTTTTAAAAATTAATTTCGGCTTCCAGGTCATGTGGCATTCCTCCTGGGTTATGCAGACTGTGAATAACATTTTGAGGTTCAATTCTACTGAAGTTTCTGAAGTGCATTTCTTTTATTGCTGTCCTGAGCACTGCAGCTGTGTTGGGTTCTGTTAGCAGATATAATGTAATGTAATTTATTTGCGTCCTATAAATCCAAATTAGGATACAATCCTGTGGATATAAACATTGTCACTTACATACTAATATAATATACATAGTGTTGGAAGAATCTTAGTTATAAATAGAGTACAACATTAAAGTACTTAAAACTAATTGTTCATTTAAATTTCAATGGAATATCTCTGTTAAATAAAATATTTTATGCAATGAAGCTGCTGTGCTCAGAGTTGTAATAAAAGAAAGAGCCAGTACGTATAGTAGAGCTGTAAGGAGTAGTGGAATGCATATTACTGCTTGTCAACAGCCGTACCTTCAAAGAAACGGATGCACTTCCAATAAGTTCATTTTCATGTTTGCCTGCAGATGCAACTCCTTTCAGTAGTGTTTTTAGACCTTTTATAACATTGACCTTATGGCACTTCTTATGCTTCTCCCCAGCTGTTCCATCTTGACTGAAATTCCTAAAACACATTAAAAAACTCTTCATATCTAAAACAACATTCCTGACTTAATAAATATGTGAACAGAAATAAGCCTGTGTCACTAGACTGAAAGTTTAATGTTGGTTTGTTGGTTGTTTGTATGCCTGCTTACTTGCTTGAAAAAGAGTGAGTCAGTCAAACGATCTTGGTTACTAAGTTGCTCGTTCAGTTAATGAGTTGGTCACTGATAATTTTCTTTCAGAAGTTGGGATGTGTCATAAATTCTTTAATGACCTAAATTTAAAAATATTCAATACAAATTATTAACTTTACTGTGAACATTGTCTGTTAAAAAAACAAAGAACATTATTTAAAAAAAACAAATGGAATATCCTCATATATATTTTGAGCAAGAAATTAGTAGCATTTTATTACTGAAGAACTGAATGAATGTGCAAAAATTATCCTGGAGCCATTATGATTTTATTAAATTAAATTAAATAAGCATTTTGACTTAAAGTAACTGATCTGTTCATATAAATTATCTGCATTATTCATTTGGTTGTCTGACTATCCTAAGAATAGAGCTGTGTAATATCAATCATGAAAAAGAATAATGACCTGTCTAATTAAATCATGGTATTCCTTTAATTTATTTATATTGTGTGGAAAACATATGAACAACTTACAAATTCTATAAAAATATTTTTGTAAACGTTACTATGATGTTATCTATTTTCCTATGTTACACGCTACTGCAGAAAGTTTTATTGGTGAAGGCATTGGGTGGCAAAGTTTAACTTTTTCTTTTTGCTTCCTGAGTGACATTTGGTGACTTACATATTCTTTGCAACCACTGATTCCAAATCTGACAACAACAATTCTATAGCATATGTGATTTTTGAGAAACATACAAATGAAGTGGCAAATGTATATGAATTCAGTCGGTTTTAGGTACATCCGCACATGGTCACGAAAAACGCCTGTAATTTTCATCATTCCTGCCTGTCTGTCCATTCGTACTTCTGTCTGTATGTCTGTCCACATGTATTGGCATGGTTCTTACTGGACAGATTTCCATGAATTTGATACTGAAGACTTCTACAATAATCTGTCACGAAAATCCATATTTGGTTAAAATCAGGCAAATAGACCTAAGTGTTTTTTCACTTTGTTATTTATACCGTGCATTTTATTATCTATCTTAAAATTCTAAAATTCTCACACAATCAGTCCATAATCCAACATGTTTTGGTGGTGGCCACCACTGTCATCAGGGAATTCACCTTGTAATCTAAAACACTGCCATTAAAACTGTTTGTCTTATGATGCATTCATAATAAGATCCACATTATGTCCTTTATCACGTAAAGCTTGGTGGATACTGTGTGCACGACATTGTTGGCCCTCTTCAAACACTGTAAATATCACACTGTAATGACAGATGGAAGTCATCTAATGTATAGGAATTCCAGGAATGTTTTGCACTATGGCAACCAAGCAGTTATATTATAGCTTGTGATTATTTAATAAACACTCCATCAAGTATGTTTTGTTGTTGCCAGCAAAATTAATTCTCCATAAAAACACTGTTTGAGTGAGATGATATCAGGCTGTTAGGAGAGCCCAGTAGGTAAAAACATGATGCAAACACCCCAAAATGTTCTGTTATACATACTCTGCTTGTCTTGTTTTGTACCACAGTGTTTTACAGGTGATAAGATAATGTTGTAATAAATATTTGTATACTTCAGTTCACAAATATTTAAAGTGTATACTTCCCACGCTGTTTTCAGTTCCTTCTAGGACTTCATTAAAATTCCTCCCATTCATAAGCCACTGTGTGTGGAAACTGACAAAACCCCTTTTTTATTAGCTTTGCTGATGTGTGCAAACACCTGTTGTAAATAACTAACCTGCTGCAGTCTGGTTTATGATATTCATAAAATTTTACATCAAACCATGTATGATATGAAGTGATGGTAGGACTTATTTACATGATCTATGAGCAGGTGATATGTAGTGTTTTTGCACCCAAGAACAGACTGCTTGTAATGGACCCATGCTGTCACAACACAGTGACTACTACTTGTATGAGTGTCCCATTCACATAACATGTGTGTGTCTGGCAACATTAGTGAATCACAAGCAGCAGCAACAAAGAATGTCTTTCAGGTCCCTGAAAATGGTAGAGCTTGTGTTCTCCAATCAAACCAGGCTCTGAGATCTACAGAACATTTGGGGAGGCTGTATCCTCATAACCAATCCACCCTACAAAATAAGAAACAGAAGAAAAGGAAGGTCTTGTTTGGGTATCAAGAATGAAATTCCATGAACTGAAGCTTATTTCACCCAGGAAGCATAATCTTTTTCTAACAGTGTAATCAGAGATCTGGAGCCTTAAAACTTCTGATGATGAAATGCTGTTTCTGTAAATTTTTACTTGAGAGTGGCAATGAGAACACACACAATATATTTTGTATACTTTGCATTTGTTATGACTTATTTCCTATCCTATTTCTCTTGGACAAAATTCTGGATCCATGAAATGCAGAACACATTTATGTATGTACTGACACTGTGTGTTTGAATGCTGGCTAATAGTCATGGGAGCAGCTGAGCAATAAGCACAGTAAAATTCAGACAAGAGGAGATGAAAAAAGTAGTAATCATGGTCACGGCTGAAATTTTGGACATTATCCATTGTCGTAGGCTGAAAACCCCCACAACATTTTGGAGGCTAGATTTGCACCTGTCTTCAGGTGCTATGGGAAAATAGGAGAACCTACTCTAATGGGTCTGATAAAAAGAGATAGTCCCAGTCCCTGTGAAAGAAGTAGTGTTTGTCAGGGTATTTGAGGAAGAATTGACAAGTGTAAATTTTTACCTTTTATTCATTTTTTTCTTTACAAACCTGCAATCCCTTATTTTTCATTAATATCTCATAATTCAGTTCCTTTCAGCAATATTTGTCAGTGTTACACAGTGACATATTGTGTATGGGTTAATATGATGACTTACCTTTGACTTATGACTAATCACAGCTGAAAGACTGTAAGCTTTTTGTAAGTGGACTTGACATACACATGCCTATTTCATTAAGCTTCACCCTTGGAATCATGACAACTAACAGCATTTTACAACCACAGATGTGTGTGTGTGTGTGGACTCATAAGGCC
>Ga0123357_10013965_pt1 | contig 10457 bp, 6 predicted proteins | sample TergutEmb28metaG_FD_89873 | JGI IMG/M metagenome (GOLD analysis project Ga0123357, IMG submission 89873) | Embiratermes neotenicus P4 segment gut microbial communities from Petit-Saut dam, French Guiana - Emb289 P4 | ecosystem: Host-associated > Arthropoda: Insects > Digestive system > Gut ...
AGTGTACATGTGTACTGCCCTGGCTAGTGAGTGTACCTATGTACTGCCCTGGCTAGTGAGTGTACATGTGTACTGCCCTGGCTAGTGAGTGTACCTATGTACTGCCCTGGCTAGTGAGTGTACCTGTGTACTGTCCTGGCTAGTGAGTGTACCTGTGTACTGTCCTGGCTAGTGAGTGTACCTGTGTACTGTCCTGGCTAGTGAGTGTACCTGTGTACTGCCCGGGCTAGTAAGTGTACCTGTGTACTGCCCTGGCTAGTGAGTGTACCTGTGTACTGTCCTGGCTAGTGAGTGTACCTGTGTACTGTCCTGGCTAGTGAGTGTACCTGTGTACTGCCCTGGCTAGTGAGTGTACCTGTGTTGTGTTGTGGTGGAGTAGTCAAATTGCTAACATGTTTACAAATAACAAATATGCATTCTGTATATGGTTTCCAAATGCATCATGCTTACTAAAACACGAGAATTTTTTCCCATTGGCACCAAACGTTATGTCCATGTAATGTGTACTGTAATATCCAAAACACTGAATGTTATGTAAGTTATCTGCTCTTATGCAACCCCCATTTCAGTTCTGGTCTTCTGCTGATCATTACAGACATTTAATGCCAACACCAAAGTGTTAAACATGTTCTTTGTGTTGGTACTGTGTCTTGTTATGGATCAAGACTTCCTTATCGGCATCCCCTTAACCAACTGCCTCCACGAACCTTTCAAGTACAGCACTCTGATCCGTTGAAGTGACCAATGCGGATCTGAAATTGTGTTTTGACCTTTTTCGGAAATTCATTTTCAGCCGGGAACCCCAGTTCAGTGTCCCTGACCTGACATCATGGGTAAGTGGATTGTGTGAGTGTTGTTGGTTTTCCCCTCACAATGCCAGACAGGTATTTGTAAGATGAGTATGTGATATGGGCATGAACTTGTCAGGCTCAATGACCATACGTACGGCCGTTTTTTTTTTTTTGGTCTTTGTATATTTCATTATTACTTTCATTGAACTGTTATAATATTAAGACACGTTGTATGTAACTTGCCTACCCATGGCTTCCACAGAATATTTTGTGCAAAAGCAAGAGAAGGGGTGCAGTATTTTGTGCAAAAGCAGGGGTGCAGTATTTTGTGCAAAAGCAAGAGAAGGGGTGCAGTATTTTGTGCAAAAGCAAGAGAAGGGGAGCAGTATTTTGTGCAAAAGCAAGAGAAGGGGTGCAGTATTTTGTGCAAAAGCAAGAGAAGGGGTGCAGTATTTTGTGCAAAAGCAAGAGAAGGGGTGCAGTATTTTGTGCAAAAGCAAGAGAAGGGGTGCAGTATTTTCCTACAACTGAGGACTCTGAAGAGGAGGGCAGGCACTGTACCTGTCAGGATATCTCATATTCCAGTAAATACACTAAGTCTACGGTATTATGACTACAACTGCTGGGTATGGTTCATTAATAACCACAGAATAAAATATCAGGATAACAAAAAAACTAAAAAGAAGCCACTCTAAGACAAAAGGTTGCAGGCACAGTCCAGCATTGTGCAATTCTGGTAGTTTTGACCCAAATTATTTTCCCTTCCTGACACACACACATACTATTTTATGAAACACAAGTTACTCACAATCTTGACAGAGCATACAGCTGTGCCATTATCATGCAGCTCATCTTCAAACAGCAACAGATCATGGTAGAATAGAATCTTTTCTCTTCGGCGTAGTTTGTCTAGATCTATTCTAGTATCTGTTGGTGTTACTGTGAAGCCTCCTGTTAGGGTACCTAAATAATCTGTTGTAAACGTCCAGTCAAATGGTTTTACCTCATCCATCTGTCCCGTCTCCATTCTGCAAATTGTATACCAAATCATCAGTTTATTAAAATAAAATACCATCACATATTTTACTTCAACTGGTAATATAAAATCAACAGTTGTAGTTATAGGTGGTGATCCTGATGACTAAAGTGGGAGTAGCTGAAGTTCCTATCTCACAGAACTTCCAAAAATCAAACAGGTTGTTGAAAAAGGATTGATAAAAAGCACAGTCCTTGAATTTCTATGTAAAAGACTCGGGGACCTCTTGACAGAAAAATCACCAGGCTTACTCACTTCTGGCCTACTCACTTTCCTAAGAGAAAATGCAGATAGAATAATTTTCTGCCATGGAATACCTCACGGTTCACTATGAGCACAGTGGATGTCTTACATCGTGGTTCATAATAAGCACAAAAACAACATGCTTATATCTTCAATAATGATGCTTACTGGCTGCAAAAATGATCAGTGAGGTAGACCGAAGAACCGTACAAATGCTGGCTTCTGGGATGTAACACGGTGTAATGTGGTGGCACCTTACTAATGTTTCAGAGTAAACTGCTGCCTCCAACCTCTCACGACAGCGAAACCTACATGGAATGCTCCCCAAAAACATTGGTAATTAGCAACATGACTGCAGTACCATGTCCCTGAACACTGGTAATGAGCTACATGACCGCAGTACTGCATCCCTGGGGTATTAAGCTACACAGCTGCAGTACCACATCCCTGAACATTGGTAATAAGCTACATGACCGCAGTACTACGTCCCTGAACACTGAAAATGAGCTACATGACTGCAGTACCACGTCCCTGAACACTGGCAATGAGCTACATGACTGCAGTACCACGTCCCTGAACACTGGCAATGAGCTACATGACTGCAGTACCACGTCCCTGAACACTGGCAATGAGCTACATGACTGCAGTACCATGTCCCTGAACCTCAAGTCTCAGTGAGGAACGAATTTCATGCACAGTGAATGACACATTTTTGAAATCAACAAAGGAAAAGGAGAGAGTGGAACGCATGTAAGACAATACAGATGATTCACAGTGAGAACAACTGAACCATCTGAACACCTACAGACAACTTAAAGTCACCATATGTATTGATTTCATTTCTAAAACACAACTGTACACTTCAGAAGCACAGCTAGCACAGTGCTTAGCAATGACTTCTAACAACCACAACTCACATATCCATTAACTCTGTCTTGTAACCATAGGAATCAGAAATAAAGAAATGTGTAAAATACAAAACATGAAATGGTGACATTTTGGCATTAAGTTACAGCTATGCTATTTGTAGGTATTCTGAAATACAGCTGTGCTAATTAAGCATATTTCCAGTCACAACTTTTGAACTACATTGTGTCTAAATGGACAATATGATAACTAATTATATTATTTACATATAATTTGCCTCAGCCAAATGTAGTTATCAACAGATATGCCAACCATAAAACTGCCCACCATATAGCTACATGCCACATTGTATGGAGATGACAAGCAACAAGCTTAACAAATATCCTCCAGAACAGACTGATAGACTACACACCCTCAAATGCTGATACTATTTACTATTAATTTGTCATATATTGGATTAGTTCTTACATTTTATATTCAAATGTATACTGTAAACACAATGACTGATATCTCAATCTGACCTTCCATAACTGAAGTTACAATCACAGCTTTGCATTTACGTATTTTAACGGCCTGAGGATTATCCTTTAGTGGTTGAAGTATGTGACTGTGTAATATATCTACATAACATAGTATACGTTGTGTTGATGGTGAACAATAACTACCTTGTAATATACACAACAGGATGTCTAAAGTAAAAACTAATTAAATTGTGAAGGGAATGTTCCCAGTGCAAGTTACTTACCAACTGGCTCTCATTAACACAAATGGCTTCTGTTTTATGACATAAAAGTGAATGGCTTATAGCCTATCTAACGTAGGGGCAGTTAAAAATCTGCAGCAAAAAGTGCCTGGAAAAAAGATACTAGAAGTATTTCTTTATATACACTTTGGAATATATATATTCCTTTTATTCTTCTTCTCTGCTCTCCACAACTGACGTAAGCCTATCCTGATTTGAGGGCTCTTTCAAGTTTTCAGTTTCATCTCTGCATACATTCAAAAGCAAATTTTGGTTATTTCTTACTAATGTATCAGTGCAGACAGCTGTGTATTCCATTTACTAAACAAGCAGGCAGTTCTGCACAAACACAACTGTCACTTCAGATTTAATTTCCCCTAATTTGGTGCATTCCAGAATACTTATAGAAATGCTTTTAGATACCTTAATTTTACTATCATGTTTGTTTTCTGAACCCAGATGTCACGTATATGTAACAGCGAAATGCCAACACATTACAAAATTCCTTTGTCTTTTTCATATCCATGCACTGATGACACTATTTTATGTACAAATCCGACTAACGTATTATATACATTAAGATCACTTTATTCACACTATACACTCATCCATGTTTCAGTCCTCAAGGGGACATCCACAGGGAGTACTGATGGACACATATTTTGTTGACACTGCTCACAAAATGTATCAGTAATCCCTAAGGATGGGCCCTTGAGGACTGAAACATGGATGAGTGTAGAGTGTGAATAAAGTGATCTTAACATATATAATGCATTAGTAAAATTTTTATGTAAAATATAAAATTCCCATGTTGTCTACTCTCTTTGTTTGTCTTTTCAACACTGTTAAGTGCAATTTTAGAATTATAAAAAAAACATATGTAAGGTTTACAGTGTGCTTGTTTTCACTCATGCTGTTTCTAATGCAGAATTATGGTCAAGTTACTCCTGGGATACACTACCGTGACTCCTTCCACACATCTGAACAAGCTATCTTTACGGCCATTTTTCCATTGCTAACACGCTTCAGTGCATCCAGAGCATTAAACTCAATTTTACATCCACTGGTGTGCTTCAGTTCCAAGGAATTGTTGGGAAACACCATATCAGGCAAATGTGGCAACTCAAGCAATCGATTGTACCTGTAACAAGACTGGTATTTAAATCTACTTTGATCACTCAGAGACACAAACATCCAACACACTTTCATACAAATTTGTAGGTACTAGTGAGATTTAAGACTCATTACATGTACTTCCTTAAAATGTAGCTGAATGTTCGTTTCTACTGTACATCAATCATCCCAGGTGGGTTTGTTTTGTATGTCAGAAAGGTCTTAATTATGCAACACTGCTACACCTATTAACTATTAACCTAGCAATACATCTATCCTCCCACTGTTACACGATTAAGTCAACCGTCCGTCTCCATTCGGACAGTGATGTACACAGAACACTTTTGTCGTTTCTGGAAGGACATAGTGACAAACAGTAACGGACACTGCATGCAAACATAACATTGCTATCCCATATACTTACAGGCAAAACAAACAACTTTCTGAAACTTCATCACCACAGTGCTTCTCATTTGAGCATTTCGAATGTAGGATGTGGCTCCGTTTATATTTCACTTGCCATGAGTTAAATGTGTACTCTTCCGAGTTTACCGGCAGTCGTAAGATATCTGCCGCTGTCTCGTCGGTTTCCATTATTTTATGCAGAAAGCACTTGTTAAGGTTACAAACTTTCTAGTATGAACAAACCGTAGTAGTCATCGTAATTCAACTATCATCTAGATTTGGATGTATTTATTCAACTAGTAGTGTTTCAAAATTCTGCTCTTAGCCCCTAACACGTCCAACCACCGGGCTTGTACATTCAGTGTCGTGAAGACCATAAATATTTTACCCTCGCACCGTTACTTGTAATACCTGTCGTGTTTACAGTTCTGTGATAACTAAAAATAAGACTCACAGCCGGTATTTATTATTATCTGTACTCTCCTTCCACCGTGATGTGTGCATGATCTGTGAAATGTACGGACACCACACATCCGTGCAGTGGATGTGCACTATACTGTGGATGGCGCCTAGCTCAAAGGACGATTAAATGACGACGGAAGTGTCTTCTAGTCACCCGATTTTTTTTTAATTTCGTATGAATAGCAACATGACGGTAGCACGAAATTAGGAGCAGTACTTGCGTCACTGGATGTGATTCTGAAACAAATGGTATTGTAGAGACCACGGGCAAGAGAATAGTAGACCTTTCAAATACCGTCTGACCGGTTTGGTTTGCCGGTTCGTGCTTCGCGGCAGTGGCGTACCAAGGGGGGCCGGGAGGATCAAAGGCCCCCCCACCGCCCGAATTTCCGAAAGCCAACCAATATCGTACCAAACTCAATCCGATTGCAAAAACTGTTAAAAATTGTTGAATTTAGGGCACTAACACCCCAAGATGTTCGGAAAAATTCTAAAACTACGTAGGTTCGCAATTGTTATACATTAGCAATGACAAATAAATTGGTTGTCATCATAAATAGTCTTAAAGTACCAAATATTAAGAAAATTTTACTATATGAAATGAAATTTCTTGTACCAAATTACAGCTGCCTCCAGAACCCCTGACTAGGGGGCTATCGTCCCCAGATCCCTGTTCTCTCTGTCCTCTGTCCTCAACTGAATTTGTTGAACCCCCTCCCCCAAACAAAATTCCTAGGTACGCCACTGCTTCGCGGTTGGGTTTTACATATTTGTGAAGCAATTATTGTAACACAGCCCTCCTGAATCTTGGTGAATAATCACTGATCGAGACACTGACTGAGGGAAGGGATCATACTTTTCTTTTTCCAATGAAATCTTCTGTCTGGGGGCCTGGCATGGCTGAGCTGCAGTCTGCATGATTACCTCTTGGACTGACAACCGATAAGTTCGGCTGGCGGGAGTTTCCTTTGCATTAAAAGGAGTAAATAGACACTGCAAGGAGTACCTCAGTGATAAAACAGAGTATTTTCCCTCCATTCAGTATTGCAAGAAGAATTGGCCTTAGCCAAGACCTTCGCCGCTCCTAAACTTAAAAACTGGGTGAACTGTTAAGATTTCCCCAAAAACCCAACCTTCTGATGACTCGGCACTTCGCTCCCCACCAAGCTAATCACCCTCAAGAGTACTGACCTCAAAATCATTCCTATGGAGGCTTGTGTTGAGCAGCCATACTGGGTCCTCACATTGGCCTGTTCCCTCCCCACAGTGGAAGCTCGCCTTCGAGCTCGTCTACAAACCGACATCCACTTAACAGTCGAGTAAGGCAGCACAGTCTGCGGAACAAGTGGGGAAAAAGCCTTGCAGATGGCCGACTGGAACTTTGACATCTGCGACAGAACTTAATATGTGCCTCCTACATGAGACACACCTCAACTTGGATCCAAGTCCCACACTTTGTCATGGGACGGGCTGTCTGACTGAGGCAGGCGGCACAGCAATCCTGGTCTTCAGGGGTGTACATCACTACGGTGTAATATCCTCCGACCTAACGCACCTGGAGGCCACTGTCACATAATTAGTGCTGACAATAAAGGTCAGTGAAACTTGTAGTGTCATGTGGTTCAACCAACTGTCCTTTGGCTGTGACAGATCTTAGTGTTTCAGTGGCTGATTTTTGTTTTGATGCTGGGCGAGCTCAATGCAAAGCATACAGCCTGAAAGTCTAGGCTGATTTCAGCAAGAGGTTCAGTACTGTGTGACTATGCCAATGGGCTTCTTAACCATCTGTTCCACTAATGCTACCAATGTGCACGACACTGTTGAGACAAGACTATGTGGTACTCATGCATCTGACTGCTACACTCAGTGCAGACCAGTCGCCAATCATGATAGGCACTACATATCAGTCATTCTGCATTTCAGGCTTGCCTCACAAAGAGAATCCTATATAATCCCACAATACCAGATAAAGACGGCAGTTAACAATTGCGTTGAGGAACCGCCCAGCTCTATCCAGGAGGCCAAAGGAGTATCTGCTACAAAGTATCATCCAAATGGCCATTTGCACCAATTTAGGATAAAATATGCACACAAAAATTATAAATCAGTAGTATGTAGCTGCCACATGCTAATCAAATGATGCCATCTGTGAATTATGTGTGAAAAGAAAAGCCACAGGCTAATGGAATGCTGACCCCACAATCCTCCCAAATGTTCGGAACTACTTGCCCAACACAGTATCACATCTCACATCCCTTGCACCTTCAGTAACACGGTTGCGTGAACCTCAAATCTCATTCCTAGGTTATATCTTTTACTTGCACAGAAATAAGAAAATGTACGTTCTGAATACACACAAATTAAATTTAAAAAAAATCTTTTGTTTGTATTGACTACTCATACATATGAGCCTGAAGCAGTTCTATTACCACTTTTCTTGTAATTGAAGAGTAACCATCATACGCTACCGCTGCAAGTAGTTTCCGATTTGAACTTGTTTAAACCTTTAGTAATAGCGGATATTAGGTGGCTTACAGTGAAAATCTGTGCCACTGGTAACATTTCAAGATATCACAACCCGTAACTATGAAGGTTCCTCCATTTTTAAATTTGATGCCAGGCAGAAGACAGGTACTGATGTTTCAGAGAAACTTGCTGCCTCTCTCTTCTTTCTTTCTACCCAAAGACAGAGGTAGAGGGTTACTCTAGAAAGTAGGTGTGTACCAAATGACATGTCGCATGACTGAGTGATATTTCTCTTTCATGTCAGATTTTAGATTTTGGCATCTATAGTAATGACATCAAGCGACATAAGATACTCGATATTGTGCTTTAAAATTCCCCATGTAAATTGCAATGCATGATGTTACCTGTGTAGAGAAAGAGGGCAGTTATCTACTAGAGATGTAATGCAGCAAGACCAGCATTAGCTAAAACAGAACAGACTATCCTAATGTGATTCTATTAAAGATTTTGATATTATTTCTTGATGTGACCAGCAAGTAGATAATTATGTATATGACAGGTAGAATGGATGGGAAAAAAGCAATATTGAACACAAGAATTTAATATAAATATCTATTTCATTAACTACATATAAACCCTATCACCAACAAAATTCCTGTATATAAATAATAATAAATATATGTATATATAAAACCAATCATACAGTTCATTCCAGCAACTATGTATTACAATTTCATATTTAAATCTTATGAAGTTACAACACTAGTTCCACAACTGAAATCAATAAAAATTTGTATGTCAGTTACTTTCTGTCATGTTTGTAGACAACTGTATCAAACACATTCACAGTATTCTGAAAGCATCAATAACTGGTTTTCATGAGGAAAAATCCTTCTCTTTGATATACTAAACCCACTCGCATTGTCTGCAAATATGTCTGATAAGTAACACTCAACTGTAATACAGAATTACATTTAATTGTAACCATTATCAGCCATTTCTAAACATGTACAAAATTGTAACCACATTTCTTTCTAACCGATTACAAGTGTACAAAAATGTGTATAACAGACCCAACTTAACATGTTACATATTTGTCACATAATGTCCCTCCCAAATGCTAGCCAACTAAAGCTATGCTGTGCAATTTCCTTCTATCACAATGTGAAAGTGATACATATTTTGTGGCAGAGAAAGGAAATGATGTCAAAAGCAAAAATAAATAACCAAAGGACAATTTTACAGAACCATAATGAGACACGAAAACACTAATAAATCACAACATGATATGGACAAATCTCATTATTTAAGGCACTGCCAATTTAGGACGGTTATTTAGGCAGAACAAAATCTGTCTCCAAGCTCTTGCAATATACAATACATTCTACTTCCTTGTGAGCAAAAATCTGTAAACATGACAAATGGCAGCTCATATGTGACTTTTGGTAGAGATTTCGCATTTGAAATGCAGTGTATTTATACTGTCAAATATTACTCTGCACACTCTCTAGTGCTGCAGTAACACAAACCAGCAAACATATACTCTGTGTCACCAGTATTATTATGTTCAGTGGTAAAGTGATTTGCCTTTATATATCACTAAATTAATCACTGCTCATGAGTCTGGCTCTGTTACTATTTTAAATTTTCTTATATTATTTCCATGGACTTTTCTAGTCATCAGATACTTCAAATACAGAAAATAATACAGTTCACATATTTAGTCTTCATAATTAAAACATCTTCCATTATTCTGTTCCAGCCTTCATCATTTGCTGTGCTCTAATAAACTTCTGTTCATATTCAAAAGTTTCTACAGTGATAATTACGTATGCAAGGCAACTGTTCAAAGGTGGTTAACACAAACTACTTAAGTTCATTGTCCATTCACCTACAGTTCATTCAGAAACTTTGAAACCTGATTCCAACTCTACTTTTGAGACCAAACGACAAAATGTCTCTCAAACACTCTGTTACAGCAAATTGCCAATGAACATCTTTTGGAATGTGTGAAGGGAGAATTCATAACATTTCTAACACTACCAGTGTCACACACTTGCAATCAAATTTAGCAGACAAAAAATTAAAGAGAGAGAGAGAGAGAGAAATACAAAAACTGTGTCACATTCACCACAGTTGAAAAGAATGTGACTGATACTAAGGATTGGTGACATAACTGACACACTTACTGAAGGAAGTAACAATGATTAATCACTTCTATTATCAACCAACAACTGCACTTACATAACTTTCACATATAACACTTTAAAAACACTTAAAATCACTCCGACATGTTTCGATCTTGTCAGATCATCATCAGGGAGCTTTGTTG
>Ga0123357_10013966_pt1 | contig 10457 bp, 10 predicted proteins | sample TergutEmb28metaG_FD_89873 | JGI IMG/M metagenome (GOLD analysis project Ga0123357, IMG submission 89873) | Embiratermes neotenicus P4 segment gut microbial communities from Petit-Saut dam, French Guiana - Emb289 P4 | ecosystem: Host-associated > Arthropoda: Insects > Digestive system > Gut ...
ATTTGTTCAATTTTGTTTTACAATTTATTTAATAAAATGTTTAACAACTTAAAATGACACTGTATATTTCTTAAAATAAGATGATTAAAAATTACAGCTCTTTGATTCCACTGCTTAGTAGTAAGTAGAAATGAAAGAAGAACTCTATATTTATGAATATAAAACTTTTTTGTATCAAAACTACATCTGCAATTATTTTCAATGCCTATAATTGTACGCATAAAAAATATCATTTCAGACAACATTACAGGAAAAATTATTAACAATAAATATTTCAAAAAATTTACAGGAGGATAAAAAATGGAACTATTTGACAGAGTAAAAGCGATTCTTTTTAATTCCAAAGAAGAATGGGAAGTGATTGAGGCTGAAAATACGCCTCATACTAAGGTATTTATGGGGTATTTGCTGATATTGGCGCTGATTCCGGCTGCTGCATTATTTTTCAACTATTGGTGGAATTGGCATTCGGCGCTTACAGAAGCCACTCAAAAAGTAATAGATGTAGCCGTTGACTCTAAGACCTTGCAAGATCAATTAGAGGATACATTGAAAACAATAAAGGACAATAATCCGCTAAATGCTGTATTTGGAATTATTGATGCACTCACGATGTTCGTTACTATCGTTGGGGGAGCTTATATTTCCGCCGCTATCATTAACGCATTTTCCGACCAATTTAATGTAACAAAGGATTTTAATCGTACATTTTCTTTGGTGGCTTATTCCTATACTCCACTGTGTATCGCCGGATTACTTTATGCTTATCCTCCACTTGCGTCAATCGCGCCATATATTGGATTGTACGGACTTTACTTGCTTTATGTCGGTATTAAGCCGCTAATCAATCCGCTTGCCGAAAAACTTACAGGATATTTTATTATGGCTTTAATAGTCGTTTTGGCAGCTTATGTAGTTATTCCTAAAATAGTACAGCCTGTATCGGATGATATTCGCAAAAATGTATTGGTCGAGCAGGCAAAAGAGCAAGCAAAAAAGAGCGGCAACGAAATTAATATTCAACAGATTCAGCAAGAAATAGAAAAGCAAATAAGAAATGGAAAATATAAATAAATAATATGTTATCACCTTCAGACATACAAAAATGGCAAACAGCAACCAACGGCATCAATGAGTCAGGACAAAAAGACCTGAATCAAGTGGAGTGGTCGGCGTTGATTGTGCTAAACGGTTGTTTGCAAAGCGGTAATTTTCAGTCGGAAGAAAGTCTCAACGCGCTCGCATTTCTTAAAAATAATTTGAGCCGGCATGGTAGTAACCAAATTTTACAGATGCACCTGCAGGATTTTATCGCTCTGTGCGACCCGTATTTTCAAACGAACAAACAAATAATCCCGCCCTCAGTTATCCCAGCCATACAGCCGTCTGTGACTGCTACTTCAAATACAGTCAAAACAAAAGGAAGCAACAAAAATCTGATTCTCATTATTGTTGCGTTGGTTGTCGGTTATTTGGTTTATAGCAATTGGGATGCAATAAGCGGGATGAGTAATGGCGGTTTGCCGAACGGTCGTTATGAAATTGCAAATACAATCGGATCTGGAAGTCTTCTTCCTGATGTTATCGTTATTAGCGGTAATAATTTCACCACAGAATGGAGTTTGTTCAGGACTTCCACAACCATAAAATTCAAGTATCGAGACGGCGAAATCACTATTACCGACAAAGGGACGAGCGTGTCTGTTCCTTGCGAGTTTAAAAACGGCTCGCTTTGGTATGCGGGAATGGAATATAAAAAAGTGAAATAATTAAAAAACTTATGCTATCAAATTCAGACATACAAAAATGGCAAACAGCAATCAACGGCGTCAATGAATCGGGACGGCAAGATTTATCTCAAGAGGAATGGTCGGCGTTGACGACGCTCAACGGCAGTCTGCAAACCGGTAATTTTCAGTCGGAAGAAAGTCGCCAAACGCTCGCATTGCTCAAAAATAATTTGAGCCGGCACAATAATAACCGGATTTTGCAGGCGCATCTGCGAAATTTTGTCGCCTTATGTGAACAGTATATTACGCCCACGCCTACCAACCGGACTGTGCGTTCGTCGGGAACTGCTGCAAATACAGTTAATACAAAAAAGGGAAGCAACAAAAGTCTGATTCTCATTATTGCAGCAATATTTGTCGGTTATTTGATTTATAGTAATTGGGATACTGTAAAAGAGGCGGTTGGAATAAATACGACAGAAGCGGATACGACTCGCATTGCTAATGTAAAAGCAGATACCACATCCGTTGATAATAATAAAATTACAAACAATGTGGAAAATATTCAAATCCAACCAAATGTGGAGCAAAATTCCGGACAAATATCCACATCGCAGGTAAATACAAATGCAAATATATCTTCAAGCGTAAATAATGTTTCCTACTTGCTTTCCACCCGCCTTTTAACAGAAGACGACTTGCGCGGCATGTCCAAACAGCAATTGCGAATCATGCGCAATGAAATTTACGCCCGACACGGTTATATTTTCAAATCGCAGGATTTGCGCGATTATTTCTCTGCAAAGGATTGGTATCATCCGCAATACAGTGATGTTTCCAGTTTATTGAATACAATCGAAAAGAGAAATGTAACATTTATACAACGACACGAATAAGTTTATTTAATATAAAATAATATGCTATCAAATTCAGATTTAGAGAAATGGCAAAAAGCCATACAAGGCATTGAAGCTAAGCAAACAGAAATGAGTCCGCAAGAATGGTCGGCATTTCAAACATTGAAAGGACTTTTCAGCAGCGGTGATTTTGAGTCCGGTGAAAGCGGCGACAACCTCAAAATAATCAAGGATAACTTGCGACAGCATGACAAACACCGGCTTTTACAAGTTCATTTGAAAAACTTTGTTACTCTTTGCGAGCAGAATTTTACGGATAAAAGCGTACCCTTCGTACAGTCGCAAGTATCAGCCTCCGTATTTGAACAACCGCCTGAAATAAAGCCTCCGACTTTTCAGCCTCCAATTACTCAACCATCAGTCACTCCACTGCTGATTACTCCACTACCAAGTTTTCAGCCGCCTGTGAATCAGGAAGTAAAAGCGCCTGAACCCGAAAAGCCGAAGGAAACGCCAATTGTGGACTCGATTATCTTAGAGCCTGCCACACCAGTTCCACCTTCCTCGCCTCTTCCTCCCATTATTGACACTGATCCTGATATACAGGGAGAAAAAGGCGACAATAAAAAAGCTAAAAAGGGAAATGGGCAATTGATTCTCATTATTGCTGTGATTGCACTCTTAATTGGCGCTTGGCAAATATATCAACACTGGGATACCATGAGAAATTGGGAACCTATAAGAAAATGGTTTGGGGATAAACCTGCGCAGGTTACTCCGGCAACGCCTAATCCACTTGTGACTGTCGGCGCATGGAACGGCATTATAAACGATAAACCGGCGACATTCCAATTTTTAAGCATAGATTCAGTTGATGGTAAGTGTAATGTGAATGCACAAATCTGTTTCCCCGATAATAAACGCGATACCTTGAAATTGAGCGGCACGATTGACAAGTATTCCATCGACTTGAAAGATGATTCCATGAGATATTCAGGAGTATTGAAGCCGGATACTTCCGTTTATTCCGGAACGGTTTACAATAAAAATACCGGAACTTCAGCCAATTTCAGCTTCAGAAATCCTAAAATGCCGGTCGATACGTTATCGGAAAATATAACGCAAAGTGATACCACAATTGTTGCAGAACCCGCAAAAGATTCTGTTGCAATTGCTACGGTAACGCATGAAAGCGGAAAGACTGCCGGAGAAAATACTCCGGAGAAAACGGTTACGCAAACTGCTATCCCCGACAACTCCGGTAAACAACCGCACATTCAAACCTCAGCTTCTACAACGGCACGATTGAACGGCTTACTCAATCGAATAACAAATTCTGACGATAAGGCGAGAGACGAAATAAAAACCCTTTTGGGCAATGATTTACGAGTTGAAGGAGCAGCCAATGTTAGTAATGTACAGCAGCTTATTACCGACGTATCCAATGGCGCTCATTACCGGATAACAAAAGTGAATACTGATGCCGGAGGTAAAGTTGTTTCAATCTCTGTAAGCAAATAGTTTATGAAAAAAATAATATTTACTGGACTGATTGTAACGACACTGTTTTCCTGCAGTCACAAAAACAGCGAAAACAGTACTGCGCAGGAAGGAACCGTAATCACAGATTCAATAGTTCAAATTGATAATGAAGAAATTGAGGGCAAGTCGCAGAGTCCCCAGATTATCTTGATAAATAAAACGCCCGACAGATTGACGAAAGAAGTTAAAACTTACGCAGTTACTTTAATTACCGAAGGGAAAAAAGTAAAATTGGAAGATACAGAGTTTTCGATTGACGGAAAAAACTGGCAAAAATCGGGAAAGTTTCAGAACCTTGCAGGCGGGAAATACACTTTTTACGCTCGCAACAAAAATGATAAATCATTGCAAAACAGCAGGGAAATGTATCTTGAGCCTTTTGTCGATGTTCCGTTGCCAACGATTCCTCAACTGAACGCACTTCTTAAGCAAATTGCCGATTGCGACGACAAAGCAAGCGACGAATTGCGAAAATTTGGCAAGAATCTAACCGTAATTGGTGTTGAAAATATCGGCAATATAGAGCAACTTATAAGAGATGCCTGTATGAACGGCGCAGTTTATACCGTGCAAAAAATCGAAACCGATAAAAGCGGTAATCTTGCGGCAATAATAATACATAAAAAATAAAAATATCTCAAAATGAAACAGGTAATTATATTTTTAATAAGCGTCTTGTTTTCGGTAAATTCTTTTGCCGGCGACCTGCATTTTATCTATATCAGGTTAGACCATTCGATGGATACTGAAATATTAAAAACGCAAATCGAAAAAGTGAACGCCGGTTTTTCCGGCAGCGACTTCATTGTGTATTACAGCAATGGAAATACAACGATGAATAATCAATCATGGGACAAAAACAAGTTGTTCGGACTAATCAGCAGTCAAAATTCTTCTATCGCAATTTCTATTCCCGACGAACTTGAAAACATTTCAGTCCCGCTCGAAAAACAGTTGCAGGACGAATCCTACAACGCTATTTATTTCGACTGTTTTGTCGGCAGCGAATTTTTTGATAATGATTTTCAAAATACGTTACTCGCAAGAATGTTAATAATCAACAGTTTAGTGCAGTCGAAATATAGCATTTCATTACAGTATTACCCTTGCGGCGCTACTTACAATCAGGATAAAATAAAATTCAATCCTGAATATAATATGAATATAAAAACAAAAATAATTTCTTCTTTATGAAAAATAAATCTATAATATTCGTTTCGGTCTGCCTGTTAATCTGCGGGTTATCGTCGGCGCAAATGCTGCCCAAACAATGCAAGGTTTCGCTGCCTGAATACATTGCGAATACAAGTAAAGTTCAGCCCGACTGGACTAGCTCACAAAAATGGCAGGACTGGGCGGTCGGCAAAATTAAAAGCAACGATTTTGGTAAGTCAAACACCATTGTCTGGAAAGTTTACAGCGACCGTGCCAACAACAAAGCTTATACAGAGCCAAACGCTTCTTCTGCCGTTCTTTCCACGCTCGGATTTATGGAACAGCTGAATGTTGCAGACATTCAGAACGGTTTTGCCCTGGTGTATAAATCATTTTATGCAGGTCTGGATATATCAAAAGACGCGCAATGCTTCGGCTGGATTCCGGTCGATAATTTGCTGCTGTGGGAAGAATGCCCCCAAACGCACAGTAAAATTTATCAAAAGGCGCTAGTTGTCCACGACCCTGAGAAGCATGGAACCATCGCCGAAAAAAATCCGCCGTTTTATATGGAACCCGATAAAAAAGCAGATATTAATCCAAGTCAAAGAGCAAAAGACCTTGAAATTTATTTTATTATGAAAACGGCTGAAATTGACGGTACGAAATATTACCTTTTATCAAGAAGCATGCTGATCGGCGGCGGCAATCAACAAACGGTATATGGATGGATACCGGACGAATATATTACCGAATGGAACCAGCGTTTGCTGATAGAACCCGCATACGCGTCGCAAGCGGTAAATTACTATAAAAGCAAAAACATCTATCCGGCTATTTTTTACGATCTGGACGATGCCCGCCAGCTTTGGACAAATGAAGTAACCCAAAAACCATTATGGCTGTATAGCGATTTCAGCGCCAAAAGAATGCACGAATATGAAATGCGCAATCCCATTCTTACACAAGGAGAAATTGCTTCCAGTATTTATAGCGTCGCTTCTATTTCTTCGATGTCTTCTCAAAAAGTTGATCCTGAATTTTTGAAAAGAATCGAACTGTTGAAAGAAGCGAAAGATAATATCAATGTGATATTCGTAATTGATGCTACTTCTTCGATGAAATCCTATTTTCAGTCGGTTGCAAACGCTCTGTCAACGATAATGAAAGGAGATTTTAAATATCAGATGAAAACGGGCGTCGTGCTCTACAAAAATTACAACGACCCCAATAAGGTTACATACAAAAAACTGACGGCGAAAATTGATGAAGTATCGGCATTTGTCGCTCTGAATCAGGAAGCAATCGGAACTTCCGAGACAGACGACTATGCAGCGATGTTTTCAGGATTGGAAACGGCGCTGGATACGCGGGCAATGGGCTACGAAAGCAATCAAACCAATTTTATCATTCTCATTGGCGATGCGGGGAATAACCGCACCGACCCCAGCGGGGTGAGATGGCAGGACAATGTCGATAAATTATCTCAAAAAATGTTCGACAACAGAATAAATTTTCTTGCCTATCAGGTCAATCATGCAGGTTCTACGGCTTATGACGATTTTGCCATTCAGATTGGAAAATTGCAAAAAGGATTAGCAAATAAGATTCAAAATAGAATTCAGAGCGGAGAGTTGGAATATAAGCTGCAATCCAACCGTTTATATGTTTTGTCAAGAAAAAGCAGCAGCGATGAATTGCCCGTTTACGATTCCTACAAATATGCAAGTTCCGGTCAGTCGGAAACATCGGAAGGACTGCAAAAATTAGTCATCGACAACATATCCAACTTTCAGGATTTTGTTTTCAAGCAACTTTCAGCGTTGGAAACAAACTATGCAACCGTTTCTACCGGAGGAGGGACGGGATACCTCGTAGAAGAAAAATTGAAAGATATTTTAAAATTAAACAATTGGAACGATGCTGATATTGATAAATACGTTTCGTATTTGAAAGATGGCGGGGCTACTAAATTTATCGGATATGCGCCCGTAAAAACGAGCAAATCGCAAGACAAACTTTTCGATTTTGTACTGTTTTTCTCACAAAACGAATTGGAAGAACTTATTCAGCAACTCTCTAAAATAAATTCGTCGGATGTTGTTTCCGATGCAAAGGCATTTCAGGATGCTATCGTCAGAATGGGTCAGGCAATGCTCGGTCAGTTCAGCGAAGATGATATACGGAATATGGATATGGACAAACTGCTCGGACAAATCTACGGAATACCCGTGCCGCTGAATCTTTGCGGACTCGACATCAAGAAAATTCCCAATATGGATAAAGACGACTTGAAAGATTATATCAATGAGTTTAAGCATAAAATTGAAAGATTAAAGCAAATCAATGCAGACAGTAATTACGACGGGCGTTTTCAAAGAAACGGCATTACATATTACTGGATTATGATGGACGATATGCCGGGTATTTATGACGATTGCAGTAAGTTAAAAGTTAACAATTAATAATGGGTAATTATTTTGAAATAAATAATCTCAAATGTTCGTATGAATGCAAGGCAACCAACCCCAAAGTTGTCTTGCAGGCAGACGAATTGAGCATCCCAAAAGGCGAAGTAGTATTCATTGTGGGACAATCAGGATGCGGCAAGAGTACTATTCTGGAAACTTTGGGGCTGATGAATAACACGATTCTGTCTGCCGGTGAATTTACGATTTTCCCCGAAGAAGGAAAAGAAATGGATGTAACGGAAGTGTGGAGGCAGAAAAACAGTGTTTTGTCTGATATTCGCAAAAAATATTTCAGTTTTATTTTCCAGCAAACCAATCTGATGCATAATTTCTCTACCTGGGAGAATGCTGTTATTCCTAAACTTATCAAAGGAGGCGATAAAAAATATGACGACACGTTAAAACAAGTCGGTTTGCAGCAAATCTTAGACGAGAACAAGCAAAATGTAGGCGAGCTTTCGGGCGGGCAGCAACAGCGCCTTGCCTTTGTGCGTGCGTTTTTGCCGAATTTCAATATCATTTTCGGCGATGAACCCACAGGAAACCTCGACCCTGTGAACGCCGACAATCTGATGAAAATTATTGCCGATGAAATTCATACCGGTACGGATAAAACGGCGATTATTGTTTCCCATTCGCTCGAACTGTCGGTAAAATATGCCGACCGTATCATTAAAATTCACAAAGAAGAATCGCAACACGGCGATACTTTTGGAAGAATCGACCGAGGCAGCATTTACGAAAAGCGAAACAGTGAATGGTATCACAACGGAACAGCGGTTTCGGATAACGACTTAAAATCCATCATACAATGAAAGCAGAAAAATATACCGGCATATTCGTAAACAGGGAATTTAAATCCATTGTCGGCAATGGTTGGAAAAACTTTTGGATATTGTTTTTCGTATTTGCAATCACCATTTTCGCTTTGGAATTTAGCCGCAGCGGCGTGAAATTTTTGTCCTACAAAATGAGCGACCCGTTCATCAATTGGATCGATGTGAAAGAACAGCCTAACTTTGAACAGTTTATGGACGAAACAAACCGCTTGAAAGACACCTTTAACATTTCAACCATCGAGGCGGACAATTATATTCTGGAATATGCCTTCACAAAAGATTACGGAATGAAACGGGTGGAAGGACGTACCATTTCTTACAAAAGCGATTTACTCAAAAAGATTTTAGACGCAGACAATACAGTAGTCGCCCGCCGGCAACCGATGCAGGAACGCGACTACGGCTGGATTGTAACCAAAGACTTGATGACGCGGCTTGGCTATGAAGATGAATCGCATTATCCGCTGTACATCAAATACACGTTTCCCGGCTCGACCGAAAATCTGAAAAAGTACGGGCTGAAAAACTTCGACGATTATTTTGAAATACCCATACCCATCATTGCCGTTGTCGAGCAACTGCCCGATTTACTCGATTTTATCGCTCCAACCTATTTTATGGAGCAAAACGCAAGCGGAAGCAAGCCGTTTATCGTCCCCAACCACGAGGACTATTTCCACGACTTGTATTTGGTTGCCGAAAATCCCGGCAAAGATTTTACAAGCCGGTTGAAGTCGTATTTTAACAACGCCGGCGTGCAATACGATGACGTTTTTGAAGCGCCCGACAGCCTGAAAACGCTGTTGCGCCCCGCTCTTGAATACAGGATTATAATCAGAGATACGGTTTATCAAACGCTGAATAAGGCGGTTGACGAAGTTTGCAAAAAAGAAAAAGACGTATATCGCACTTATGATTGGGCATTTGACAGCGGTTTTCAACTGCGACCCAATTATTTGTCATTTATGTTTGACGACCTTTCCAAAGTGAAGGCATTTTCGCTTTGGGCGAAAGAAAACTACGGCATCCGTATAGATATGGCTCAGATTGAAGCAAAAGAGAATTTCAACACCTTCAATCTGCTGGCTTCATTGCTCTGTTTGTTTATTTCTGTGATTGCCATTGCCTTTGTCGCCATTTTCCTTTATTTTTTGATTGACTCGCATTTCCGCAGGATTTCCAAAAATCTGGGAACAATTATGGCTTTCGGCTTGGCAAACAAACAAATCATACGCATTTATCTTTCGGTCTTTTTGCTGATGATTTTGGCAAGTCTGCTTGCTGTCGTTGCTGTTCTTGGCGGCGCTGAAATACTGTTCAATACGTTGAAAGTGTGGCAATACGAAAGCAAAATGCCTCATTTTTCGCTCTGCGACAGTTGGGTGGTAATCACCATTCTTGTTATTCCGGTTATTTCGGCTTTGGCAACGGTTGTTTTTCTGAGAATCAAACTCAAAGCGACGCCGGGGGATTTAATTTTTGAACGAAATTTATAAAAATAATAAAAATATGAAAATGAAATTAATAAAAATTGGATTAATAATTTGTGGAGTTTTGCTGGTGGGGATGGCAAAAGCGCAATGCACTAAAAATGTTTTCTTAAAATACAGTAAAAATGATATAGATACCTTAATTGTTAATTGTGGCGAAACAATACCTGCTGATAGTCTACTACAAAAAAAAGACTGTCACACTATTGCTAATTGGTATTCAGACAGCACATTGACAACGGTTTGGAAGTCAACATTCACAATTACATGTGATACAACGCTGTTTCCGGAATTTGGGGATATTATCAAATATAAAGTTTTCTTAAAATACAGTAAAAATGATATGGATACCTTAATTGTTAATTGTGGCGAA
>Ga0123357_10013967_pt1 | contig 10457 bp, 4 predicted proteins | sample TergutEmb28metaG_FD_89873 | JGI IMG/M metagenome (GOLD analysis project Ga0123357, IMG submission 89873) | Embiratermes neotenicus P4 segment gut microbial communities from Petit-Saut dam, French Guiana - Emb289 P4 | ecosystem: Host-associated > Arthropoda: Insects > Digestive system > Gut ...
ATGTACGTGTTGGAAGAGTGTGAAACAAAAAAAAAAAATAATGAAAACAGAAAAAAAAAAAAAAAAAAAAAAAAAAAAAAAAAAAAAAAAGAGAAGATGGGGGGGGGGGGGGGAAAGAAGAAAATCAGGTGCCTTACATTATACAACCTAAAACCAGTGAAGACCAAATTCCAAGGAGCCGCAATACCTCCTACTTCAAGATTAATTTCTTAAACATAACCTCATATATTACTCCTACAATACGTGAAAATGAGATATCATTTCTTTTTATAGTACTTTATGTTGACACATTCTCACAAGTATTTAGTACATAGTGTGTATTACCTGAAGATGACCAATTCCACCAAAACATGTCGTAAACTACACTAGATCTCTGAACACAATAATGTTTCTATTGTGAATGATGGATTACTTCATTATACTTACGTAGTATCATACAGGATGTGTAGAATAAAGGTTATTCCTTCTCTCTTATCCCATTCTGTGATGTTGTAAAGCATCATTTGTTCAGTGTTATACCATATGCATGAGATGCAAACAAACATTACTGATGTGCATATAATGAGAAGAAACATTTGTGGAGTTTTGTCAGTCTGGCACAACTTGACACAGCCCAGCATAAGGCTGGGTGCGGTGTGTCCCTGCACTGTTTTGTTATGCGGCAAACTGTTTAAAATAATATATTACAGAAAGCTGTACTAAGCTGGGTTAGGCTACACTGGGCTGTCGAGGCTGGGTAACTGTGCAGCAGGCTGTAGTATACCACTTATTGCAACTTATTTATTCAGTTCATAGATGCTGCAAAGAGATATAGGTCTGCCAGTACTACTCACCAGCTGATAAGAACTGTGTACCAGCATTATTGAAACAAACATCTCTCACTGCTTGTCGATGGCCATAATAAGTTCTGATGCAACGACGCTCATTATATACTTCCCATAACTGAAACAATACACAATTAACTGGATAAATAAAATTAATAAGAAGGTGCAGTCCACCTGACAGCATACAGTACATATACATGTTCTTTGCAACCTAACATTCTGCATGCTCCATCTATTCCAAATACCTCTGAAAAACCTACTAACAAAATTAAGTGCAATTTTAGTTACTGCAAATACTAACCTTACTATTTGTTACTATAGTCATTGGCTTTCAGACATGGTGCTAGTGCCCAACACTCACAAGTCCATCCATGAACAATTCTGTTACTACTGACAGTTGTAAACTAAACAGTACAAGCTTGAGGTGGTCTCCAGTAGCATCGTACTAACGCTCTTAGTGCCAGGTGGCCAATCTGTCAGCCATAAGTACTATTGCACATTATGCCACTGGGTGATTGCTAGTCACCATTTTAAGTGTGTTCAGGTTCCTTCTTCTAGACAAGATTTCAGCAGCAATCATACAATTGAAAACGGTGACTCTTTTACTCACTACGTAACCAAATGCTCCCCTACTTCAACAGGGTATCAATTTTTTGCACAATGTACCCACACAGCCTGGCAGATTGCTATGAAATTTGATATTAACCATAACAGATTTCATAGCACTCTGACCACAGACGTTTCAGCTGGAACTTGTGGATAGACAGACAGGCAGGCACATAGGCAGGAATGCAGATACAGCTCCCCTTACATGTTCTCTTCTCAAGTCATGCACATGTGCAAGGAACAGATGACCACCATAAATAACAGCATCCAGTTTGAGCACATCAGAAATTGCATAACATGCCAGCATTGGAAATATGGCTCTTCAATCAAAGCTAAAAACAGCAGTATAAAGGTGGAAAGCAGGGGATTAAATGAGTAAATACAGCAAAATTCCATTAATCCAATATGCACAACACCAGACAGTTGCCAGGTTATTGGATATTCTGGATTATCAAATGGTACCAATACAGGTAATTTTTATTACTGCTCCTTTACTTGGGCTATGCAACTAATCAGGGGAGTATTCCATCTGGATATCTCCTTCAGCTGCTGGTTCAGGGTCATCAGGGTTCTATTCTATGTTTTCTTCAGTCTTTGTAGCTGAATAAGTTGACATAGTGCAAGACAAGGGGTCAGGAGATACCACAACTGTTGATATACAGAATCTCTTAGAGGCATTTTGAACTTGTTCCTGAGACCTATCTGTTACGTTGATGAAGCTTATTTGCGGTAAAAAGTACTGGGACTGCCAGATTATCAGATGATGGATTAAAGGAATTTTGTTGTATGTTAATTTAAAAATACTGCGTCAACTAGGTACATTGTACACAGTAAAATAAGAAATCATACAAGGCTTACAAATCGTTAATTGTGAAGGATATAACAGGAATAGACAGATTTGCCAAAGGGGAATAAGGACAATTTAAAAAAAGTTACTGTTATGGCAACTAGTCTCCCAGCTTGAAATCTGAAACAGACATGAACGGAGAGTAGTAATCTCAACACCACTTGATTCCAAAACTATAGCTGCAGGATGTGCCAGAATTCCAATATTTAACCTTACCTACCAACCATACATTGCAGTACTGTGACAGCACATGTGCATGATACAGCAGGTAGTGTGTCCCATTTTTTGTGACCACCCTCACCCAAGTCAATACACATTCACCCCTTGGTTTCTGAGCTTAATTAATTCCTCAAAAACTGCTCATTTGGTGAAAACTCATTACATGAAAACTGGTTTTCCAGTACTTTCTATATATTAAACTTCAATTCCTCCCAAAAGTCAAGAAACTCCACCAGAATATATGAAGTTCACCTTACTGAATAAAATGCCATGAATGATAAACTATTTAAATGACATTCTTAGTCATTAGCCTGTATATTAACAATAGTTACATCATTAAATTTGTACAAACATGCATGAACATTAGGTACCACTTCATTATAAATATGAATATAACACAAATATTTATTACCTATTAAAAAAACAAATTTTTCAATTCTGGAGTAGCTGAGTCATTGGGATAACAATCTGCATGTACTAGAAGATACAAGAACCAGTGATGGCCCAGATGAGATGCCAGACCCAACAATTCATTTGCAAGAGAAAGAAGCTTGTATAAATGGAAACTGGCTCACAAATTGAGGGACTACTGTACAGTCTCCAACCATGATGAAAAAGGGGGCTTAAAAATCCCTTAGTACTGGATCATAAACAGTTACTCCATATTAAAATAAGGCAGCCTATCCCAAGCACCAGGAAATAAATTCCTATTCTCAAACAATGAAGGCCTATTTATACACTCGTGCATGCACGCGCACACATACACACACACACGCACTACAAGAAAGTTGGCTTTTAAGGACTGGCCAAACTGAACTGTTACTAACTTAGACAAAACAGCCTCATCTGCAACGGCCTGTGAATGGAACAAAAAGCACGAAACACTAGATTATACTTTGGTTGATTGATAAGTAAGTGTCTCCTACCGAGTGGTGTTGCTAGCAGTGGGAGGAAAGAAACGTTTGCGCACGCGTTCCGTAGTTGATACAGTGTAGTATATCTGCGCTTAGTTTCAGTTCAATGTTCGAAGCCCTTAAGCAGTAGTGTTCATTAGTAATGAGTGCCTCAACCGATTTTCGTATAAAGCAGCGATCGGTGATAGAGTTTTTGACACTAGAAGGTTGCGTGCCAATCGACATTCATAGGCATATGAAAGCAGTTTATGGTGATGGTTGTATGGATGCGAAAAAATTCTGCAAGTTGGTCCGGCCTGCCAAAAGCTGTTGTGCAGGTGAGATGAGTGTCTTGGATGAGCACAGATCAGGATGACCCATTTCTGTGACTCGTGACGAGAACCAATGCAGAGTGGATGCCATGATCCAGGAAAATCGCCGAATTAAGCAGAGAGATATTGCTCTAAAGCTTGGTATTAGTCACGAAAGAGCACACCATATCATTGAAACATTAAACTACAGAAAAGTTTGCGCCAGGTGGGTCCCAAGACAATTGAATGACCCCATTAAGGAACACAGGAAAACTATTGCTCAAGAACTTCTTAACAGTGACTATGTTGAAAAATAAGTGTACAGTGTGTAAGAGAAATAAATTTCTTTCATTCTGATATCAGTGTTATTATTTTACATTGTCAGAAACTTATTTCATACAATTGGAGACCTTACTAATCAATCAACCCTCGTACCTGTAACAGAGAAAAGAAACTGGAGATAGGGTTGCACGCTACTAAATCAAGGTCACATCTGCACAGACAGATACCTTAACCCTGCAGTCCATGCTACAGGATAACAAAAGATGCGCAGTCTTTGGAAACCAGCGTATAGTAGAGATGCCCTTGGTATGACCCTGCCATGTGTGGATATGTGCTTTTGGAAGAAAGCAACGCTCTGGAGGAGAATCGGATCGTAGATTTACACCAACATCTTGAGGTGCATGTAGGAATGAACGGCCCTGGTAATCCACTGCATCTTTAACTGAAAAACAAAATAATATTAATATCATAGCCAGCGAGAAACAAGCAAAGCACATACAAGAAAGACAGTTACTGAAACACATATTGGAAAATGGAGTGCATTTAAAATGCAGTTTTCAAAGTATGTGTTATTATAGTAAAAAACTGGATTATTAGTATTTTGCAACATGTTACCACAATCAAAGACTAAAATAACTCAATCTCACAAATATGTTCTTTACATGGTGAAATCACACAATGAAGCCTGTATTTCGTATCATATTCAAATATTGTATCTGCATTTTAGCCAACTAATTCCACTGTGCAAAATCCTCCCAACCAACAAATGCCATGTCTTGTATGGTAGCCGAGAGTTCACTACTGTGTTCACTGGACCATATCCTGAGCTAGGCAAATCCAGTTCACACCCTACTTCTTTAAGGTCAATTTTAATATCAATCTATTAAATGTATCTTGTTTCTTGTAGTCTCACATACTACAAAAACATTACAATTATGAATGGTTATTATAAGTAACTGTTATGGATTTCTATTTGCCAGCTTGTAAAGTCAACTCAGCTTAGACTGGTGGATGACTGTTAACAAGTTAAGATAATCTTATATCACAACAATTATTTTATCCTTACTGTGTAATACTGTCTTTTCCTCCAGGGGTTTATCATCCACTTGCTTTCCTCTCTTTTGTCGTTTTGCAAGAATTTCTTCTAACTCAGCAGCTTCTTCCTGTAATTCATACAAAAATATCAACTTCTGAACCACATGTGCTTATAGTACAGATCGTCCTTTAATAAAAAGTAAACTTTCATTTCTAAGACCATTACACAACACATACACACTTATCACAGTAAGTTTTCACTGTGTCTATCCATCAGTCCCCCTGTATGCAATAACTACTCCCACTGAATAAATTTTAATTAACATTGGTTTCTGATGCCCTCACTAATAAACTATGTTTACTAAATTTAACTGTGAATGAAGCTGGGCAACGTGGAGTAACCATTACATGAATGGTTACATACAAGACAATCGTTGTCACCTACATGTTGCCATATAGTATACCAGCTCACCTGAATGGTTATGTCCTGCAGATATAAGAAGCAGGTGCCACTGAAAAATAGGTAATGAGTTACCAGACTATGGGCATCACAAGCCAGATAACAGTAATCCCCAGAGACACTGGTATGTGAACTTCTGATCTTAACTAAACATTATTTGGACAATGAGATTTACGGTTCTCACAGTAGCAGATGTCAAGATTATGGTCTTCTAGGATGAAACACAATGTAGTTTGACAAATGGGTACCAACATTTTGGTGGAACTTGCTGTCCCAGTCTTCAGTGTGCAATTCCCAAAGATGGAGGTAGCAGGTTCCTCCATAATTTTGAAAACCATTTATAAAACAACAAGTTATCACATCCCAGAAGGCTACCATCTTGATATCTGAGACTAGTCAATAAATATTCATCAGGACAAAAATAATGCTGAGTAAATCAGTAGCATTTCATGAATGCCACATTAGTTCCTCTGTACAACACATTTCCAAATAAAGACAATCCAGTGCTAAAGAGGAATGCCAAATATGCTTATTTGTGCATTTCTAGCACTTATAGAGTAATATATACTAACATCACTTGGTTTCATCACTCTCTTCTCATCAACATAACCTCCCCATGGACCCAAAAATCCTTCAATATCTGAAGGATTGTCATTTTTACTACGTTTTCTCTTGTCTGATGGTCGTTCCTTTGATGATTCAAATACTGTTTTGCCATCAGCTTCCTTTGCTGCTTCTGTAGCTCCTATAAAATGTGCAGCCTCTTCAGGTGCTCCTCCAACTGTGGGATCTAGAGCATACCCTATAAAAGAAAGTGCAGTGAAATAATTTTAAAACCACGGACAGTACTGCCATGCAGAAGGCGCAGACAGACATTTTCAGGGCATGGAAGATAATTACAAATATGTTATATAACCAGAGAGAAGGAAGCTGTCCATTCTCCAGATACAAACACATGGGACTAACTGCCTGTCAATCTAAACACTGCCGTGGTATAAAACATCACTTCCAAATTAAGTTCAGGGCACTGCCTGACAAGATGGACACCAGCATCTATGCAGGACATCTGCCTTGCTGTCATGGCAGACATCAAGTTTCACACCCCCATGCTAGTAACTAATGACTTACAATATTTCATTTACGTGTACATACATTTTTTACCTATCTAGTTATGGCCATAACTGAGCACTACACAATTTTTTTTTCATGATTACCATGCTGTTATTTTACCTTCCACAAAAACATGACATAGCACAAGTTGTATACATTTCTAACATCCATAACCATGCATTATTTCAGGAACTAAGCTTGGCCCAGAACTTCTCCCACACTTGCTTTATTGTTATAGTGACTATAGGAAGTTAAGGAGTATTATTATAGGGGTCCTCCAATGGCACATAACTCATACTCCTTTTTGTAAAAATTGGTAACATGGTTTGAAAGTTTAAAAGAGGGGCAGACATGGATACGGCACCACACCTACATGCACTCGCAACCCCACCCCCATGCACACACACACACACGCACACACACACACACACACACACACAGTATATGTATATCAATAGATTATATCTTGCTTTTTAGGAAGAAATATAGACTAAAGGTAATGGGAACCTGAAAGAAACAAGGCACATGAAAAATAATGGCAGTCAATCATATTTGGAATAAGGTAAAAGTAATACTGTCCCTGTGCACACCATGAAGGCACAGAAAAGAAGTACAAATAGAGCCCCGCACATTCCTAACCTTGGCACCAGATGGCGATGTGTGGTAAACTTCACAAGTCTGCTGCTTCAACCCCAGGGAAAGAATCCACAGTACCCACTGAATAGGAGGCTGGGTAGGCCCCTGAACTGGTCTTGGCATTTTGAAGAATCAAAAAGAAAGGAACAGGAAGTCTCTTATCCCTGTCAGAAACAGAAACCCGGATGGTCCATCCACAGCATACTCTACACCATCCTGGCTCATATGTATTTGAAATAAAGGTTAAGGTAAGGTTATCCTTGTGGTTATATGCTATGCGTGAAGATGTATTCAGTAAGTGGAGGAATGCACCATTGATGCTTTGTAGATGGAGGTGAGTGGTGAGCTTCATGCCCCAGCTGCTTTACTGTTATGGAAAGAGGCCCCAGGGCCCTTTGGCTAGGGGGCAGGATGGGCCCCAGAGCTGATATGGGTGCAGTGGTGAACAGGAAAAGATATGACCCTGGCAGAATGTGTGTCCTGATGTTCGACCATTCAGCCCACAATGCAGACACTATACTGAGTGAGCTGTCCCAACTCATGTTACTTGGGTTACTCTGTGGGAGACAGTTAGTTTGGTTACAGTAGAAAAAAATGTATGCATGTTTGCAGAATTGCACAAAGCAACTATTAGTTTCATCATGTCTGTCTGTCCATCCATCTGTCTTTCTGTCCAAATGGAAGAACTCAGTTCCCACTGGACAGGTTTTCAGGAAATTTGATATCTGACAATTTCTCCAAAATCTGACAAGAAAGTTCAAGTTTGATTAAAATCTGACAAGTGTAACAGGTACTTTCCATGAAAACCTATGGAAATTTATGATAACATCTGGCTCAATTCTTGTTAGCATGAGAAATGTTTCAGACAAAAGGTGTACAGTAAATGAAAACAAACATCTTAAGTTTATTGGACAGTGCATCATCTTGATAGTTGAGTAAAGAGAGACCAACTTGATGCCACTTGTTTTATTGTTACTTTATTCAATGCTCAACATGTTTCGGATGTTAATACATCCATCAAGTTGGTCTCTCTTTACCCAACGAAAACAAACATGTTATGTTCAATAACTTTTTTTAAAAAACTGTGCTGCTTATGAGATAAAGTGGAAAAACACAGAAGAGCCAGATCAGCCACAGATGACAATATAACGCAGCACAAAAAAGATGTACTGTGCATGCCAGACAACTAAGGCAGGAATACAAACACATACTCATAACATCTAACATTTTATGGCTTCATAATTGATTAATTCCTTCCAATCTCATAAAACTTTTAGGGAAACACAAAAACTGAGAAACTGTGTGATGTGTTACCTATCATAACAATCTGTTTAGCCAGACTGTAGGTCTAAAGGAGGCCATAAAGAAACAGACATTTTTTGTTGTTTCAGTGCAGCATCATGCATTTTACATGAAGACCTACATACATTTTATTTTTGCCAGCAACATAAATGTCATAAAAGCACTGTTGTACAACATTAAATATTTTTATATAGTCGACAGTGACACATAGCTCAACCTACACAGAATGCAATGTTGCCTCTCCACTGCCGAAATGGTTACATGAATGTGCCATGATGTTCATGATACAGTGAAAACTGTTTTGTCCATAACAAGACTATCCAGAAATATTGGCTAACCAGAAAATTAATAAAGGTAAAGCTCACCCTAGAACAGGCCATGAAGGCCCAGGGGTAACAGAGGTATAGCTATCTTTCTTAACCTCAGTGCTAGATAGGGGTGAGTGGTTCAAACCAGCATCCACATACACTTAAAGATGTTCTGCATTTGCCCATGGAGTACACAGGACAATCAAATTCAGGACTGACCAGAAGATCTTTAGGCACTGGTTTTTCCACACTTGTGTTCCCTCAATGATAGAACATTGCCACAAGACTGGCATGCCTGAAGACAGCAAATGCATACTATTACCTGATAATTGCAATGCACACTGTCATGAATTTGAACTATGGTTGGAAAATATTTCTGTATTTTTTCTTTTTCCAAATGTGATGCCCCTTATACAAAATACAGATTAAGGAGTCATACAAAATATTAAGTGCTTTTATCGGTGAGGTTTCCTTCGCAAGCTGTGAATCAAGAAAGAACAATAAAAGGCTTTCAGCACACTTACGCTATCAAATATACAGTTTTCAACATTGCCTGTGCATGGAATTCAGTGAAGGCAAACACTCTGCACCAAGCCTGGAGGAAACTGTGGCCAGCAACAAGAGTGGCTGAGGGTGCTTCGGATGAAGATGACTTTGCAGGATTTAATGTTTGCAACAAAGACACATTTCATTAAATGGTGTTTATGTCTGAAAACTGGAACCTTCAAATCCTGAATGTGAAATCAGGTAGATGTGGAAGAGTAGATCGATGCAGATAAAGGGATTGGAGTGTCACGTACTATAGCTGATGAAGACTTTAATTAATGCTATTATGAACCCAGACGTTGAGAGTAAAACTCTTTAGAACAAATCTTCAGACAAAGAAATCATCACAGTGAAAAATCTTGGACTAAAGCTGCCAACATATATTCTACAATTCCACAGTTTGCCAAAAGCTGGCCATGTTATTCAGCACAGAAAGTAATGCAGCTATGCAGGCAGAAAGGGCCTGTGAAAAAGGCATAAGTGCATCAGGACTGAAAGGGCTCAAACCCACTTAATATTCTATTCTATTCTAATGCAGCTACATATTATTCCCCTTTTCTGCAGAAATGAAAAGAACACACTAAGCAAGCAGACATTCGCCAGATTTTCCAGAAAGCTAGCAAGACCCACAAGAATCTCCAGTTGTATCGAGACGAACGGCTGTGATGATGCCAGGTGGAGTAACAGCATTCACAGTGAAGTAATGGCATTAGAAGGTGACATGTGAAGTGTAGGAGGGAGATAAAGAAATCAAGTTAACTACTACTGATAACAAGTAAAGTTTAAGTTTGTATTATGTTACCTTTAAGTTGATCAAGAAAGACTACTTACAGGGTAAAATTACGTAAGTGAACAGTGAAGATGGTGACAACAAAATGTATGTGCAATTCAGTTCCGTGAATGCAGAACTGTATGATGTTTAAGACAGTTAAATACTGGTGTTCTGTTTTTTTTTTTTTTTTTTTTTTTTTTTTTTGCTTTTTTTTTTTTTTTTATTTATAAAAGGGTAATTTAAAGTGCAAAAAAAAAAAAAAGACAAGAAAAAAAGTGAAACTTTTAATTAGGTCTATTCAAGGGG
>Ga0123357_10013969_pt1 | contig 10456 bp, 7 predicted proteins | sample TergutEmb28metaG_FD_89873 | JGI IMG/M metagenome (GOLD analysis project Ga0123357, IMG submission 89873) | Embiratermes neotenicus P4 segment gut microbial communities from Petit-Saut dam, French Guiana - Emb289 P4 | ecosystem: Host-associated > Arthropoda: Insects > Digestive system > Gut ...
AAATATAACTTTAGCAAGGAACACTGTAGCTCCCTGAAGATGATCTTGGGATCGAAACATATTGGAACGATTTTAAATGTTTTAATGTGAAATTTTATGTATGTGCATTAGTTGGTATGCTAATTAAATACTTATAATTAGTAGTCGCCCTATACCTCCAACAGTCTAATCCAGGAGTTAAGCCGCAACAGACTGTGGTCACTGAGGTCGAACACACCCCTATAGCAACAAGCCGTAATTATTTATTCTCTAACAAAATATTATACAAAGCCATGGCGTGTCATACGCCCGTGCATTATTTCCTTTCGGAGGTTATATAAAGGTTACATATGTTTTTCAGTAACCAGTGACCTTTGTATATCTGTAAAAACCAGCCACACCCATGACGTAACATTCAGAACCGAGGGAATTTCGTGACCATTGAAATGTCACCCCAAGCGCCGGAGTGGCTAGGCTAGCCTGCACGGCATCCATGTGTGGATAAAGCAGCCGGTCGTGCTGTTCACACTGTTCCGTTACACAAAATACTGACTCTTCTATGTCAAGTAGGGCGTACATATGGGGGGTTCATTTCGGAAGCCCTCTTTTTTTAATTCAGAGTTTTTTCTGGCGAATGCGAAATGAATAATGCCAAATTATGAACATGTAAAGAGACGTTTATTTACTTTCAACAAGTCGAGGTACATTCTAAGCTATTTAACTAGTTTCATGGGATATAAATTTTCAACCTGTAGCTTTTTTTATTTAAGAGAAGAATAATGTTTAAAGAAATGTTAAAATTTCGTGTTAAAAAAACCATACTTTTTAAAATTACAGAGCTTATGTTATTATATGAGAAGAGCCATTCCTTTCGTCCATACAACTACATCTAACATATAAACAAACACAGAGTACATGGTCTCTTTGTCCCTGGCGCATCCTTCGGTGTCAGAGGGCGCCAGACTTACATCTCAGTTCTACTTAATCACCAACTATAACCATCGTTTTTTATTAACTCTTTTCACGATAAAAGTGTACAATGTAAAAGTATAATGGAAAGATTGTGCTCCTTCACAATTTGGGATAATTAATCTTTAGGAAATTTATTAATTTATTTTGTCTGTGGTTTATTAGGCCACACTATCAGTAGTTCAGTCAATATAGCACAGAATACTGTGATAATTGTTGAAAATTAATTTTTTTTAAATGATGTTACTGCGACCTAATCAAAAGCAATTCCTACCCAGACGTTTTCCTCGGACTACGAAAAACCTGCGAAAAGCAGCCACAATAGTTGATGTCCCTATCGTGGTTCGAAGTGATCAATTTCTGGATAAGATTTAAAAGTGCTATCACTAAAAAAGACTTGTCACGTTTTTCATACAGTTCTAATATAAAGTATTTTTACGAAATTCGGTACTGAGAGGCATTTTACTCAACGTTGTGGGGCTGATTTACTTTTTAGTGGTTATGGTTTTTCATACCCTTTCTTCATACGAAGCACAAATATAAAATTATTGAAGTGATTAAGATCGAATTGTTGTAAAAAACGCCAAGGAACACACTTACCTATATAGAGCATAATTACAATATTTCGAATATTTTTAATTCATTATGTCAAAAAATATATCGTCTATACTTGTTAAATTATGGAGTGCAAAGAACGCCTTTGGAAAACATTTGTAACTCACTGTACGTCTAATCCAGAAAGGATTGCCACAGAGCGTTATTATTTTTCGTGATATTTTTATTGCAGACTCACTATTTATTTTTGTAAATGTACACTCTCCCAATTTATATAAATGTACACTCTCCCAATGTATATAAATGTACACTCTCCCAATGTATATAAATGCAAAATAAAAGTGTCGATATACAAGTCAACATTCAACACATAAAATATATTACTTCAAACCGACGTTTTCTTTCCCTTAATGTCTGTGCTCAGTACAAGGAAGAAACATACTAAAGTGTGTTCTTATACTTATATGTACAAATACAAAAGTGCCTAAATTCTTAAAAATGACCTTATTTGTACCTATAAAAAAATTTCGTGTCTTAATGGATATTTCATACTGGCGAAAAGAGAATGTCAAACCTATTGGAGGAAAAGAGAAATTCTACACAGCGGTTCACAGTAACATTTCAGCTTCCATTGATATGTCACGAGTCAAATGCGGACTCCCATTCCGTTTCCTCTGTCACTACTGCACACCATTTCTCTCTCCACCTGTATCCTGCACACAAATCTGTCACAAGTGATTTCTAATGTTGTTTCGTTTGTCAGGACATTGTGTGTGTACATGCTGATCATCCGGGACATTTTTCCATCCACATTATTATTATTATTATTATTATTATTAAACCGGAAGTTCGATTACCATTTTCTTTCCACATTAAGTGTTGTGTTGTTTGGAAGTACTTCCTTTTAACATTCGTCAATTAAATGTGCCATGCACAAAAACTGAAAGTAGCCCAGTAACACACCCCATGTACACTCATTTATTACTGAGCAGTTCAATGAATGGACTATTTTAATGTATTTTATCCTTGTCTTCACGTTTACCTTGACTGCAACTGTACCTTAGGGTGAAAATTTTTCTAACGGCTTACTTTGCATAACGAGTCCCTTTAACACGGAATTGCATACGGCAGAACAGGGGTCGTAGTCGCTGCTCCCTCTACAACGAATGACGTCTTCCGCTCTAGGAAGCGAAGTCCCGTGTTATAGCGGGACCCGCACGACTGAACACTGCATAGCGGGTGGCGTTATCGGTCGCCGTACAGCCACGCAGCTGTCAGTGGTTTTGTAGGGTCTAAGCGAGTTTTGGCTCCTGATAAACACAATATTTTTCCGTATTTGTGAAAATGATTTCCTCGTAATGCTGTGGAACTGAAGCATATTTACCTGTAATATGAATTCTGCCCTAACTAGTAGTGATCCTGAAAACAGACTAGCTTCAGTTCATACTCTCATAATGCCGACTGTTGACAAGAAATTGTCTGTCTTCATCTCTCACATCTCTTGTTGTAAGGGAATGTGACATATTACAACGAGTTACTCTACCAACTGAAAAATATGTACAAAAGTTTTCCATTACACACAGACAACTTACTTTCTTAAATCATAAAAGATATAAACACTTCAAACTTACAAGTGAAAATTACATTTGCAAAATATATTCGCAGAAAAGCATACGTTTTATTTGTTGGCCTTAATTATGAATTATCTAATTTGTACTTTAAATTGTTCTGCCGGTCTCTAAATCTCGAACACAAAAAAGTCTTGGAAATAATTATAAAATTGTTCTGCATAAAACACCTACTAGTTCCAGCCTTCAAGCAGAATAAATTCAGTCATTGCACTCTGACCAGCAAGAGCTTTAATTGACAGCATTCAGTGCAGGAAAAAAGGGACGTCTCCAACAGAATGTAAAATAATAAACTTAAAACGTAATTCTAAGTACGAAGAGAACAGGTTGTTACTGCGTAACTATACAGGAAAGAAAAAGAAGAGAGGGAATCAATGAGATATTTACAGAATTACTATTGATGACAATATACATTGATATGGTTGATGTGTGCAATGCGACTGCCATAAATTAAAAGATGAAAAATAATTACAGATTTTTGTCAAATACAAGCATTTACTCGTAAAAAGTGTTGTACTACATATTGTACAGCGCATGAAATCTCTATAGGCCTACTCGAAAAAGACTGCAGATAAATTATTCTCATTACCGTCTCCGTATTTTAAAATATATCCAAGAAAATTGATCAGATATTTTTATAACGCCTTATTTAACGTGCCTAATTAGTGCCACATCGGTTGTCACTTTAAAATGGTAAAGTGTAAGGAACAAACCGCGTAGCTACCATGCTACATCTCTAGCGGCACAGTTTCTGCTACGTGGTATCAGTCCTAACTCACAGAAACAAAACGTCGAATGAAAATTGCGATTGTGGTTGTTTTGGTGGTGCTGAAGTTCCACAGAATTGAATAAACGTGTAAAACTACTCCTATGACGTGATTTCATTAAATGAAGCAATTTTTTGTCAACATGTAATTAACATATATATATATATATATATTACAATAACTCTCATGCTGCGTTAGGTCTACGAATATAAGGCACATGCGGTGTGTCATTCACAAAGTATTTCTTTTTGTAAAATATAGACTTTTATACAACGGAAAGGGTACCTGTGGATTGTTCACTAGTGGTCGGACATTTTGTTGTGGTTGCAGTAATGATCGACAAAAATATATCGCTGACCTGTGGCAAACCACGTACATTGACCGCACATTTAACCATTGACATGACGTCACGGATCCGACAATGGGCAGAAAAGGGAGCATGTGACAAATGGATCAATTGTGTTGGGGAAAATACACTGTTAAGTGCTTATCCAATAGTTTTATACAATGTATAACAAATTTAAATTCTTCCCACTTCCCACCCGAATTCTTTGTGTGTATACGCATGAAATCACTAAACTAGACGAATAATATTTTCGCAAACTTCAGGCGCGTTCGTAAAGTTACCAGAAACGACTAAACAACTTTGTCGTGTCTGTCCTTTCCAACGTAACAACTCCGCTGTCACTGGACACACACACGCACACACACGCACGCACACACACACGCACACACGCACGCACACACGCACGCGCACGCACGGACATACACACTCACGCACATATACACAACACACATATACACACTCACATACACACTCACGCACATACACACACAACACACACATACGAACATACACACACGCACGCGCACGCACACTCGCACACTCTCACGCCCATACACACAACACACATACACACTCACGCACATACACCCAACACACAACACACACATACACACTCACGCACTACACACAACCCACACATACACGCTCACGCACATACACACAACACATACACATACACACTCACGCACATAAACACAACACACACATACACACTCACGCACATACACACAACACACATACGAACATACACACATGCACACGCACGCTCGCACACACACACTCACGCCCATACACACAACACACACATACACACTCACGCACCCACAACACACAACACACATTCACGCACACACAACACACAACACACACTCACGCACATACAAACAACACACACACATACGCACATACACACACTCACACACATACACACAACACGCACACACTCACGCACATACACAACACACACACGCACATAAATACAACACACATACACACTCACGCACACAAACAAACACACTCACGCACATAAACACAACACTCACGCACATACACACACGCACACACACACATTTCGTGCAAAATATTTTTCTTTCAGAAAATCGTGCCTTTTACTTGATAAATACAAAGAAAGTGACAGGAATAGACGGACTGCGGTTGATCCTAAATGATAAATGGATGGAGTAGAGGGATATAAGGGGCAGTGACGTTCCTCCTAGAGAATGTCCTCCTCTGGTCAACCTATATCTTCTCGTGTTGCACCCTATTCACACAAACGAGGTTGTGAAATTAATGAAATTTTGAAATACTTTCATTCTTTTTTGGTCGTTCATATTTATCTTAAACAAAGAAAACATATATTATAATAAACCATGTTATGTGCCTAAGGCTTAGAAGAGAATTTGGACAACACGATTTGGGTAGCTGAATCATGATGCAAAGATCCTATCTCGTCTAAATATTACGTAACAAGTGCATTCCCTACCTTGTTGAATTTAGTGAAACGCAACTTATTTACCTAATGCAATGGCATATTCAGCATCAGCATGAAGGAGAGATATCTGCCATGCTTAATTTCATAAAGGAATTCGTACATGAATGTTTTTGGAGAAGAAATATTTCGGAAGGTGTGACAAGCGATTTTCATGTAATGAATTACACGTGAGACCATAGGATAACTATATATCACACAGATAAATGTGACATTCCTGCTGGAAAAACATCTGCATTAGTCTGTGTTACCTGACAGCTCAAACGAGGCCTAATAACGAAATAAGTGTCCATAAATAATGTTATTTAAATATTATTGTGGCAGCATAATGACCGCTAGAACAGACGCCAATTGCAGGGTCTTCGGAAGCCAAGAATTTGATTCACCTATGTCAGTCCTGATGACAGGTGTAGATGTTTGTTCGCGTCGTCTTCCGCTGTCAGGTGAAGGTTGATGCCTAAACGATGGCGCCCTGTCACACATTTGGTCAGGATTCAGGAAATATCCGCAATTATAAACGGCAAGTCCTAAATAGGTTTTGTAGAGCAAGTGGAAAAGAAGAATTATTTTCCAAACCAGCCCGTATAGTCGGACATGTTCGAAATCCGCTCATGGTTTGTCATTTGTTCGTATCCTTTGTGCTGGTGCAGTGTAATGGCTGGTCCTTCATGTCAGTAAGTCCTACTAGACTTCTGAACAGGATTTTTGAGACATCTACGTGTAGGAAACACCCAGGCTCGGAAGAAAGGCTAAAGATAATTTACAAGAAAACATCTCGCTTTCTTGTGTCCTGCAAAGCTTTATTAGAACGAGCTGTCCTAAACCTGGCAAAAATGCGCATTCTGTTGTAATAACTTGAGTACATAGTCCACTTTTATGTTAGCTCGCACGGTTGCTGAAACAAAAAGCCATATGCATTAACGTGAAGATAGGAGGGTCACATGCTGCTAAGGTGATTACCGGACAGAGGCGACTCTCTGTACTTATTTCCGTCCCAGTTCATTTCGTCAGCCAGGGTGTGGTTATAGTGAGGCTCGATTGTTACAGGGCTTGCAAACCATAGATGGTACCTGCAGAACCGTAACGTACCCAACCACAGAAAGGTTCGCTACGGTGAGACTTTCTTTACTTAATTCACATATATCTCTATCACCGACATACCAACTAATAAAACGGAAATTACATTCAAGAAGCTGAACTCTTATTTCACAGCATAAACCAGTTCGTTACGAGTTTCATATATATAAAATGTGTTTTAAATTCGTTTCAATTTAAAGAGAGACAGTGCCAGTAATGCAATATTTTAATGTTTTACAGAACTACAATATGCATTAAGATGCAGTTGGAAATCACAAAACAATGGGCCACGAAAACTTCATATAGTCCGATTCAGTCATTTGAACCCAAAATTTACGAAGTTACATAATATTCCTCGAGGAATAAAGAAGTCATATTTAGGAAGGTTTCTAGGTAAACGTCAATATTCTCAGCGAATCTCCACCGAGACAAAGCTGAACCCCCTATGGGGTTTTAAACTAACTTCGCCTTGCCACAAGCAAAGTTCCACAGGCATTGTACGTCACTAAGTACGTTAGAAGTACCTTATGTTTACATATTTACGTGTAAAATTAGTAGTGGTTCAAGAAGTCAATGATGGAGATAAATAAAGTGAATTTTAAAACTTTTTCGTTCTGGATGCTCACAAAAGAGGACCATAGGATTGTTGACACTCAGAGGACCGTGTATGCTGATACAATCTTATAATAAAACCGAAGAGATGAACCAATTTCTCAAATTTATTTTTGGAATAAAACTCTACATGTTTCGGACAGTTTCTCTACCCATTATCAGGATTCTAGCACTGTACACACAGCAATACATACAAGTTATGCTGACTGCTTGCCAAGAAGTCAGCATAACCCGTATGACATATACCATTGCTGTGTGTACAGTGAAAAACTCCTGATGACGGACAGAGGAACTGTCCGAAACATGTAAATTTTTATTCTAAAAAATGAGAAATTGGTGCATCTCGTTAGTCTTATTATAGGAAAGATCATAAGATTGTTGAGCTGATGGTAATTATCAATAAAATTTGTTATTGTTGCATCTAGTTGGTTGTATATATTATATTGTCAGTGATGCACGGTCAAACAAACATCAAACAAATTATTTCCTTTGAACTGTGGAAGTTGCAGGCTTCTGCAATTATGTAGTTGAAACCTCTGTTACTCCCAGACGTAAAGTCGTGGAACGAGGTGAACGGTGTTCGGTGTTTCGAGAAAACCTAGTGGTCTCTTAAATTTTGAAGTGTCCGCGAAGAATGAACTTTTCCATCGATAAATATGGGATAACTACGTTGTCTCGAAAAGTCGCCCACTAATCATACGGTGATTCGGCGTCACATACCAAAAAACTGGAGACCTCAAATCACGTAAAGCTTACATTCTGTGGCATTAGACGCAGCTCTCTGTTCCGTTCAGGAGAAAATTCTTCAGCAATTTTTCTGTGAGGTTTCAGACACTAAATACATCGAAAGCTGAGGTGGCTGTGTTTTGATACAACCCCTCATATAACTGTTCTGCCAACTCCGACAGAGCCAGTACCTTATTAACGTTTTAACGGGCATGAGCAATCACATATACTGCCCCATTTGAGGTTACAGCTTTCGAAATTGTTCCAAGAGAGTTTCTTATTTCCTAAAACTAAACAATGATAATATTCCGAAACTACTAGTAGCCAATATAACTTCACAAGTGATATAATTTGTGTTATCTGTTATGTATGATCTATATTTCTATTACGCAGACCAGCTTCGCCCTTCGAAAGGTAAAAGGTGAAGAAATATTCGACGACCAGATTTCAAAGCGTCTGGTTTGCCCTTGGGAGTCAACTGACAGACACAACAAGAGACATGTCACATTGGTGTAGAGAAAATGAAAGTTACACAACCCACACATCACTTGAGCTGCGACAGACTGTGTCAGAGCCTACGTGAAAAGAAAGATGGCTTGAAACGAGAAACCTTCAGGAACTATATCTTATAAGGCATTCCCTACGAAGAATTCCTTCTAATGTTATGCCGATTTCCCCACGATTCAGTAATTCGTTTTATAAATGACGTAAAAATGTGTCTCGTATTTCTCCCCTGCCCACTCCTCGCAACAAAGTACATCTTGGATACACAAATTTCCGCAATTTAAACAACTTCTATAACCACTTGATACAACGGAACTGTGTTGGAAGTGTGTATACATGTACATATAACTACAGCACACACAGACAGAAGAAAGCAATGGAAAAGGAAATAAGAGAATAAAAGTTAGGGTAATATGAAAATTAAATGGAGTAATACATAAAAGAATGACTGAAAGAAATACAGAATGTGATGGAAGAACTGCACATGCAGTGAGCAATATCTAAACCTGCTGCTACATCTTTATGTTGTAAATATTCAATTCTACGGTAGGCCAGTATCAATGCGTCTACATTAAACGTCATATTTTCTCAAGTAGCTCGACTTTCAATAAATTCAGTAAATATATCTTGCATTTTGAAGTTCCACGATAGGCTTCTTAGTCAACAGAAGTTAAAAAGAATACTCTTTACAAGAATTGAAAATAAAATATTCTCCTCTAGAGGAAACACAGATTTGTTGTTCACTTGCATAACGTTGATAAACAACTATTACGATTTTATTTTACTCATACCTTGCATTTGTGGGCCGGGTAGGTCAGTCGGTATAGCGACTGGCTACGGGCTGGACGGTCCGAGATCGAATCCTAGTGGGGGCGAGATTTTCTGCACCTGTCCAGACCGGCCCTGGGGCCCACCCTGCCTCCTCTACAATAGTTACCGTGTCTTTCCTTGGCGTGAAGACAGGCCGGGACGTGAGGCTGACTCCTCACCCCCTTCTAATGACGTGGTCAAGAAAGAGTAGAGCTAAACCTCTACTCCCCCTATGGGCCGTACGGCCTATACAGAACCTCAGTGCCTGTACAAGGGTGCATTTTACCTTCTTACCATACCTCGCATTTTCTTACATTTAGTTTGTTAATCAACAAATGCACTAAACAAAACACAATAAATATCAATAATAAAATACGATTCCTGATTAGTAACAACTCCTGCACGTTTCGGCACTGGAGTTCCATCCTTTGTTTTAGTAGATCCCATGAAAATAACAGTCCGGGGCCGAAACTCATAGGAGATGATACTTATCATGAACTGTATTTTATGATTTGCACTTTACTGTATTTTATTTGGTGCATTTGTTTGATACTGTATTGAACTATTACGATATTGAGCACAACAAATCTTTAAATATTTGTGATAAGTGTCACCTCTGTGAAGAAGCAATGTTAAAATATGTCTTGCTTTCATAATGCTTGGTTACTAAATAAGTCAAAATTTGTTATAATTTACGACAAGAATTTATAACTTTAACAAAAACGTGATATAAATTAACGCGAAATTCACACATTAGTTACCAACTTCAAATCCTCTCCTACTCTTTATAAACCAGTTATTTTATGACATCGTTAGGGTTCTTAATTAATGCCTGAAGATTACTCACTCTAAATTCTACGTTAAGTTGAAGAATAAGAGACCAACTTGATATCACTATTTATTAAGTTTTATTTCACTTCTTCTATGCTCAACATGTTTCGGACATTAATATATCCATCATCAGGAGCCTGCGACTTTTCTATTGTATCACCAC
>Ga0123357_10013970_pt1 | contig 10456 bp, 6 predicted proteins | sample TergutEmb28metaG_FD_89873 | JGI IMG/M metagenome (GOLD analysis project Ga0123357, IMG submission 89873) | Embiratermes neotenicus P4 segment gut microbial communities from Petit-Saut dam, French Guiana - Emb289 P4 | ecosystem: Host-associated > Arthropoda: Insects > Digestive system > Gut ...
CCTGAACACTCTAAACTATGCACGAGCAACACACCTACAACACGAACTGCAGACAATCTGACTGTAAACACGTGATTATGAACGGTTCTTTATTTTTTGAAATAGTGCCAAAAAAAAATCCCCAGATGGCAGCACCAAATGGAGGACTGTTCAATGAACACTTCCAAGGAACCCAAACCCGACTCCAACTCGTCTATGTTGTAGCACGTACGCGAATATATAGGCACGAGCTGCACTCGGGCATGGGCCGCACAGCAAGTTCGAAGAGACCGAGCCTTGCTCGGGCTTAGGTTTGAAAGTGTTAACTAGTCTAACTCCATTATCATTACTATCCTGATGGAGACTCTCCTGTCCAATTGTTGGCTTGAAAATATTCTCTCTCTCCACTTTTGCATTAAAGTCTCCTAGTAACATTTTCATATGATATTTCGGCAAGTGATCGAACCATACAGCGTCGAAGTGAGCCACATTCAGGAAGCCCGATCCTGTTTCCTTCATGCCGGAGTTCCTTCCTGTCGACTTCCAGCGAGACGTACCGGCTGCAGTGTCGTGCTGTATGAGGAAGAACCCGCAGTGCCCGTCATGCAGTTGCCCGCGTTCCCGCCTTCACTGAGCATCGTGCCACGTTCTCCCACCGCAGCTTACCAGATATATGGGTCGATAGGACGAGGGTACCGTGGGTTCCTTTGTCAGCTTCAGTATTGGGCATCATGCGAGCGTGTTTCTAAGTTGATGGGCGGTAGTGTCTGCACAGGACCGCGTTAATGAGACATCTAGAAACGACTGTTTTTGCAGAACGCACGAGACCACACAATGAGATATTCGCGTACCATTTAATGAAAAGTATGGAAACACGTTTGTGTTGCGAGGTGTCATGTTTCCACCGCGATTTTGATTATGGCTTAATCCTGTGATATGACGCCCTGTTTATTGATAAGCAGTTACCCGACGTTTCTGAGAAACTTGCTGCTCTGGACCCGTAAGATGGAGCGGAAGGTTTTATCAAGCGACACAGTGTCGTATTCCGAAATTTGAATATGCGTGCTAGAGTTGTGTTTCAGTTTTGACATGGGAGGACAAACATTTGCATGCTGTGTTTGATCCATTCTCAGAACTATTAGCAAACCAACAGAATCACGTGACAGCATACAGCGGTTATGCATGTTTTTTCCTCTCCCGTTCACTCTCTTTGTTCGTTCTTCCAGTATTTATCTGCTGTGCGGAGTTTCTAAGTCATCCTTTTCAAGGTGAACAGTCCGGTCACATGCGTCTGCCTTGTGAGGCACAGACTGTCTGGTGCCTGTTGCGCTGCGATTTACCCATTCGCCTTGCGTCCCCCTCTACCGTACGAAGATCCATGCCAACGTACAGCAGTCTAGCGATTGTGATCGGTGAACGTTGTGAACTGATAGCCGAGGGCGACTCCCTTTTTACATCCGAATAAATATTGTAGATTTTCATGACGATTAAGCTTAATGTTCTCATTTTTCCATTACGCGCGTTAGAATTCAGTTACTATAACTTAAACCAACAAATGCACACAGTTGCATTAAAATTTACAATAATAATATAAAAACACTAACTGCAATATGTTTCGAGTTTTATTGGCCCATCATCAGGGAGAACAGTAATATTTTTCAATAGTTCTTTACATGCAAGGGACAGACATATTAAACAGTTGTTTTATACAGTTATTGTACTTCCTGATGAGGTGAGTGAGTGAGTGAGTGAGTGAGTGAGTGAGCAAGTAAGTAACTCAGTAAGGTCAAAAACATGTGGAATTGTTTTTTATAATAGTTTCTTATAATATTGTAAGTCTAATAAGGTGTATGCTTTTGTTGGTTTAAATTATAGCAATATCGTCTGGTTTGTGTGGATGGTTACCAGTGTTTCCGGAGTAACATACTGTCTCTGTCTTCAGGGTAGGCACTGACCGAGGAGTGTGAGTATGAACTAGAGAAAGGTCAGGCCCGCTCAGCCCGTAGCTCGCGGGTACCATGTTGGTCCTCAGCAGTGTTAGGTTGCCCGCCGAGACGACATGGGAGGGCGTCGTTTTAAACCCTTACCGTGGTAAAGCTGAGGTGGAAGTTTGAAGACGTTCCACCCATTTGCTGGCACACTGTGAAAGACAGCTTGCCGCAACTGGCACGTGATGTTGTGACAATATCTTGCTGTTAACGTGTTAGCGGTAGTTGTGTTGGGATAAAATAAAGTACCCTGCATGTTTCGGACAGGTCCAGTTTCCATCATCAGGAGTATCTCAACACTGTATACACGCAATAGCTATTTGTTATGCTAGTTCTGTTGCGTGCTTACAGTGTTTAGTTACTCCTGATGATGGACAGTGAACCTGTCCGAAACATGCAGAGTACTTTATCAAATAAATTTGAGAAATAGTGCATCTCGTTGGCCTTGAGTATAAGAATGAATTTCGAATGTCCCGCATGCGAACCAATTTTTGGGAAAGTTGTCTTCGCCACGTAAAAGGATGAGCTGGCGGCCCTCGAGGGAAGTATTTGTGGCTCTCGGTTACCTGAATAGTTTCAGTAACGCAGTTTAACAAGCGTTATATAATAGGCTTACAGAACATAATATGGTAACTTTATTAGCACAGAAATTGTTTAACAATCTCTGACTCATCACTTTCAAGACAACAGCCAGCAAATCAGTATTTCTTTGTGTTTTATCCAGCTCAATAAGGCCTGCTGCCTTCTCATTGAACCGACTTTTTTTTTTAATAAATATAGGGACGTTATTTTATCTGACAAATATAGCTAGCCACTTCCAATCGGCTGGTTTTCCATTTTAAATCCTGATTACTCGCCCGCTCGTTCCAAATGGTATAGGTTATCAGTTCTTCATGAGCCCACTACAGTCTATATCCTATTCCATTGGAGCATCGCGTGTTTTTGTATGGTGCTTCCGTAATAAGTGTCGTCGTAAATTCAAACGCAAGTTGCCTGATGCGCCTGTTCTGCTACACAAGAGAGTAGTTTAGAAATACCCATCCTTGAAAAGGTATCAAGCACCATGTCACGTTCTGGGCAGACAGAGAACACGCAGAAGGCTGAGAAAGAACTAGTCGAAATCAGGACTGCGTTGGAAATATCTACAAGAAAATAGTTGGTTCGACTTGAACAGCAAACGGGCGTGTCCACGTCATCAGCACGAAATAAAAAAATCATTTGCGTCCATTGTGGATCAGTAATTGTGATTCACGAACTACGACACAGACGGTGACGCAAAACTGAATTTTCTAAACTGATACCTGCATGTGGTACTTGTTGGAGAAATAGACTACACACTAGATGTGTTTGGCGGTGAAGCTTGGGTTCGTACTGAGTATGTGAACAGGTATTGGTCTGCAGAAAATTCCTTATTAATCCGCGAAGTGGCATTACGTCATGGGTGTGATTGGTGCCTTGTGCTAGTGCAACTAGTATCATTGCGCCTTTTTACATCATAAAACGCACCGGTAAGTTACACATATTCGAACACATGTCCGATTACGAGAGAACCTGTGCCTCCCCTCCCGCCCCAGCAAGCCAGTGCAGCAGCTCACCACGCCGGCAGTTTCTGTGAGTTGTTTACCTATTTTTTTTATGACAATAAGTAGATTATAGCCTTCCCGTTCACCAGATCTGATCCCATATTTGCCTGTGAGGCATGTTAAGGGGTAACTCGTGTGTTAATAATTAGGCTGTTAATGATCCGGGGGAGGGGGAAGAATTCAGGATGTGGTGTTTTATTTTCACCAGCACAACGTGTTCGGTGTTACGCGGTCTGATTTATGAAGGACAATCTTTTCAGCATCTCCTTTAAATATGACTAGTAAAACGTTGCTACCCATAGTACACTGAACCAAAACGCGTGGACCCCGACTCACTGCAAATTGGAGTGTGTGAGCCCAGCGCTGCCGGTATGCGCGCAAGACTAATCCAAGTTGTCAGACACAGTGATGTCCACCAGCTGGCAGCGACGGCCCACGAACTGACTTCAAGAACGGAAAGCGAGAAGTTTAAATATTTACATAAGTTAGAGTCAAGCTTCGAGTTACCGGGAAAATTAAACGCGAAACAGCATAAAGGACACACCGTCAGTCACAACTTAAAGTTTACAAATTCTGTTCGTTGCTACGTATTTCGGTCTTTGGAGAAGCCATCGTCAGGCAATTAAAAATACACGAAGAAAAATAATTTAAATACAGTCCATTGAATTGGTACTTTTCCACGTAGCTGAGATCTCAGCTTTACAAAAATTGCAGTTATATAAACCGAAACTAGATAGAGATAATACTGTGCATTAGTATATTAAAATATAATAAAAACTTCATGTTAAAATATTAAAATTGTTTTCCAGTACTTCGAGCATGAAAGGGAAGTTCTGCAGTGTATCCTAAATAAATTTCGTGGGATACAAATATCTTTTTAATTTTAGCTTTCTAAATTATAACAATTGTGACAATGAAACTGATGAAGGTTAAGTTGTTACCGACGTTTTGTACTTCCTTTCTGCTGTTCAGGTATCACAACGAGATGTCATCGCAAATATATTAGATGCTTAAGTAGTAAGAATGTGCTTGATCATTTTTTTCCTTGTGTTACATGATATGTTCTTTTAGCCCGCAGTATGAAAAAGAATGCTGTCTAAAATGATATAGTGTTTTAATTTGGCCTATAGCACACACTGCGATTTGAGCTTTCAAAATTGGCAGAAGAATAAGAAATTAGCAACCGCAGTTGCAGACAGTTACAAGTTCGCAACAGCGTAAATGGACGGAAGTGATGGCGGTGGTGCACACGGTGGTACGCTTGTCTCGCTGCATCCGTGACCCAGCTGAATAACCTTTAACCTACATTTAGTGTGTTCTTTTCTTTGCATTGCTGCTGGAATCTTTCTGTCTCGCGTGGGAAGTGTGTACAATTAAGAAGAACTCTCCTGACCTAGTCCTGTGACATTTTAATTGCTTTAATAACTGACAAGTATGTGAACAGTCACAAACAATGTTTAAGCTATGCCGCTGGTCCCATGTGCTCCTCTGAATGTAACAGTCAACATACGTACTTAAAGTGTGGGTATGAAGGTATTAATTTTTGTTTAAGATTGGATCACCACACAGAAAGATAAATATAGTGGGTTTTTTTTTTTTAATTTAGTCTGCGTCATACATGAGGAATATACGAACTTGAATTTCAGCAATTTGGAAAAGGAAGCAGTCATTTTCGGTCAATTAGCTAGCTCCATAGCGCAATGCCCTACATGAGAAGCTGATGTTCGTGCAGGTAGTAACATTTCCTGCCCCTCATGGCATCTGAAAGTCTCAGTACCATGACTTTATCAACCTGCCACTGAACCTTGTCATGCATCATTCCTTATATACAGTGACAGTGACAGATTAGATTGTGCTGATGATGTAACACTAGCAGTGTACACAAAATTAAAAGTTCAAAGAACTAATGTGCAAGAAGTAGTTATATCTGAAGTGTCACTTTCCAGACTTTCAGGATAACATGTTAGTGACTGTTTTTACTGATTTTTTTTTTTTTCCCCCCAGGAATTTTGAAAAATGTTCAAGATGAATTTCACATTGGTAATGACCTGGGAGGTCTCCTGCAGACAGCTTTTGTGTTGAGTTACATGATATTTGCACCACTATTTGGCTACCTTGGTGATCGCTACAGCCGCAGATGGATCATGGCCTTTGGCGTGTTACTGTGGAGCCTTACAACCTTACTTGGCTCATTCATGCATGTGAGTTGTGCATATGAGTCGCTGGTCCTACCTACAGTATAGATAATTTTTTCTTATAAAAGTTTAATGTTCATCATAGCCAGCAACTTACACTTATTTACATCCTCATGCCAGTAAAGCCACCCACCTAAACTAAATTTCTGAATGGCTACTATCCACAAAATGTTTCCCATCCACAATGCCATAAAGATTTTTTGTCTTATGTACAGTATGTCAGGTTTGGTAATGTATGAGGTATTTGTAGCAAATGAAGTTTTGCATATGGGTTTTCAACCTTGAATCTGGAACATCAGGTTGCTGTGAAATATTTATGACTTGCCTGCCAGACTGTGTGATGATATGACAAAGGGACCATAGGCCAGGTGTGGTACCAAAACACTTTACCTTTACTATGTGCTGCTGAATTTTTGATAGTCGAGGCAGGTCTGTACTTATGTACATCTTTTTTATTATCATCATCATCTTTATGCAGGGTATTTATACTTATATTCCTGAGACAACCTATGTCCCTAGGGAATACAGTGTTGCAGCTATTCTGTTGTTACTATTCATGGTGCTTATATCGTTACTTTTAGTGTTTAATCCATTGTATTTTTACATTAGTACTTTCCAAAGTATGTGTGCAGTGCCCAATATGGCTGTTTTCTGTAGTTCCTTCACTTATGTTTTCCTGGTACGTTGCTCACGTATTTTCTGAATGACTTTGAAATAGTCCCAGTCACCCCTATTATTACTGGTATCACCTTTGTTTTTACATTCCACATGCGCTGTATTCCTATTATAACGTCTTTATATTTTACAATCTTCTCAGCTTCTTTTTTAATCACATTTCTGTCTCCTGAGATTGCAACGTCTATTAACATACGTGTTCCCTTTTCATTATCATGGATTATAATGTCTGGTTTGTTGTTGGGGATAGTTCTGTCAATTTGTACTTGTTGGTTCCACAATATGGGTACCTTGCCTGTTTGACTTGTTTCTACTAATTTTGGCACATGTTCATACCAGTGTTTTTTGTCCAGTTTTACCCTGTTTCCTTGCATGTGTTGAAGTGTATTATTATTATTATTATCATTTTTTTTTACTCATAAAAAATGGTAACTGCAGCATTGTATTGGAAATTAAAGTTAGAACTCTTACATCTCCTCACAGGTATCTTAAATTCTGTACTGAGTATTCTGTATGTATGAACTTGGAGTGGAGAGTCCTTTGTGGGAATGTAATGGCCACTTAGCTTGCCAGTTGTGTGACAGCTCAGAAGATCTTACTGCGACAATGCGTTCTGAGACATTAAATAAAATATGATACAGAATCTGACGCTTTCATGGCAACTGGACGGAATAAAACTGTCTTGGACCAACAAGCAGCATCAGGTGGTTGAACACTGAGGCACACAATATGCCCAAAGAGTTTTATCGCGAGTGCAGTGTGTCTCAATCAACACGCATGCACTGTACTTGTCTCTACATTGGCTGCTGGTATTACCAACAGCAATAGAACATTAAAACAAATTAACAAAATTCCCAGATTTCATGGGTGTAATGAAGCTGGGCCTTCTCAAGGGGTTCAGAGTCACTCAGCAAGTGAAGCAATTCCCTGCTCTTGTCTCATAGTCACTCAGCAAGTGAAGCACTTCTGTTACTTGTCTTCATATTAATATGTTTGTTAACAGACATATGGATGGTTTCTTGCATTCAGAGCTCTTGTGGGGATTGGTGAAGCCAGCTATTCCACCATAGCTCCAACCATCATCAGTGATCTCTATGTAAAAGATGCAAGATCAAGAATGCTTGCATTCTTCTATTTTGCTATACCAGTTGGCAGGTAAGAGACAGGACAGTCATTACTTGATAATAAATGTGCCTTATTTCATATTTTATCACTTTTTACACCCATGCATATTTGTTTCTTACCACACATGTTGTAGTTTTTGTTAGTAGTACAGTGATATTCTGAAATGTTTGATTTATTCTTTTTTATTATTATTATTTTACAGTGGCCTGGGGTATATTGTTGGATCCGGGACAGCAAATTTGACTGGATCTTGGAGGTGGGGGCTGCGTGTAACCCCAGTGATGGGTATTGTAGCTGTTCTCTTGATCATCTTTGTCATGCATGATCCTGTGAGAGGAAAGAATGAAGGATCTGATCTCAAACCCACCACATGGAGCAATGACCTTAGGGAACTGTGTAAAAAGTGAGCCTGAAACAGACCTTTAACACTGTGCCCTTTGTCACACAGATATTGTCTTGTCATTTTTGCAGAAAAGTCTGAGAATGGCATTCCCCAACTTTTTGTGGGTCGTCCATATAGGGTTCTTCTTATTCTGATTCATATTCTTATTCCAAAAGCTGTATCACATCACAGCTAGCAACCCTGGCCTGTCAGTTTGTCAGCATGAGTAAATTGCAGTTTAAATGATCTGCTAAAAATAAAAGAGTGTTTGTTGGCTTTATAACGTTCCATACAAAAATCTGATACTTTAATTTTGAATAGACAGCTATGTAATTATTAGTACTTTTGTTAAATATGGATATTAAAAGCAGCAAATGCAGTAATAAGATGGTCAGTGAGACCAGGAGGGGTTGCTCAGGTAGTCTGCAGGGTTACTGCAGGGACAGAAAGGTTGGGAAATGCCAGTTCAGGACTGGTAACCCAAGAAGGTAATAGCATATTTCAAGAATATACCAACACATTCACTAAATTACAATACAAAGTTTTTACAATTAAAAGCTTTCTTGTGGGTCATCCTCAGGGGGTTTACATCAATATTTGTATAAAATGTAGATTATAAATAGGTAAGTTAAAATTTTATTAAAACTGTTGGCTGTCTTGATGTCGGTATAATATTGAAATCAACGATATCTTTGGAGCATCTTGTGTACGTTCCAATTGTGGGTATGTACCGACAATTGGAACGCACAACTTACAGTCACAAGCTGCTTTTCTTCTTGGATTTCTTGATCGTTGAATATGGAACTGATAAGTTCTTCCGAAACATCGGTAAGGAATTCCCACGATATGGTACTTAATATCCCAGAAGAGTTCATATCTCTTCTGTTTCACAGCACAAGCCTGAAATCTTGCTTAATAGTGCCCAGTTATTTGAGATTATATCAGATATTCTCCGGGATGACATGGCTCAAACATATGCAAACGTATATATATTTATGTACACTATGTATATACACATATACACACACACACACACACGTATGTGTGCGTGTGCACACTTGCATGTGTTCATGTGCTTTCAGTAGAGTTCTTTATTACTGTTCACAAAGCGGTTTCTTTTCACACAAAAAGGTGTTACACAGCCATTGTGCTTGATGTCTGAATGTAACTTAATTTTTATTTCAGTAAGAGTTTCATGTTATCAACGGCTGGTTTCACGTGTGTGTCATTTGTTGCGGGAGCACTGGCCTGGTGGGGTCCAACATTTGTGTACCAAGGTCTGAAACTGCAGGAGGGATACGAGAATATTACACAGGAGGAGTGAGTCTGATGTGCATCTGTCATACATGTAGTGTGGTTATGCTTAGAGTTTCTGAAAGTACTGAATGTTACATGTTCTGCAGTGTTTCGCTATGCTAGGGCCCTAAATAGATCTGTTGTCTGATAACTGAGATGAGTACAGTGTGCCATATTTATGATTTCCTTCATTTGAAGCACTTCACTTCACTTCACTTCACTTAGTCGAAACTCTTCTACAGAAACTCTTCTACCGGTAGGTGTGGAGTGTTTACCAACAACCCTCAATCTCTCAGTCTCGAGCTATAGCATTTTCTCCTTTCCCTTCAGTTCCTCTCATTTGAATCACATGCAACATTTTCTCATGAATACCCTCTCCCTTGTTTAACACAGTACTGTTATATGCCCACTACTCTTTTATTGCTTTACAAGTAAGCTCTTTCATGCTTGAACTGATGACAAGTTGGCACCATGGCTGCCAATACTGAAACATTTGTTACGACATATTGACATTTATATATTGACATAATAAATGAACAGTTTAATTACTGTATTTCAGTACTTCTAGTGTTATGGTGTCACCATAGTCTCATGCATGCTCTGAACATATGGACTGTCATATGGTTGCTATAAAAGGGACTTGCGCCCCCCATGGCTGTTAATAGGAAAACTGTTTTCTGGGGTGTGATGCCATGTAGTCTGGTAGATACATAACTGTGTTTCAAGGCACATACTTCCTGTGCCTTAAAGTTTGTATTTGTTTACTAGATTACTCAGTGTCACATCGCCAGGCACTGTGATGTTGAGGATTCAGTGAGTGATTCCTAACATTTCCAAAGAATGCCTGGAACAGCTGACCCAACAACATAGGGTCACATCCCAGAAAACCTGAATCATCAACAACTCTGTTGTGAGAACCTTATATCTTGCACATTTTCTGAATTAACATTTTAATTTTTAATTTTGATGTCTTCCACGTTTTGAACCTTCATCTTCAGGAAGACGGTTGTATATGTAGTTAAGGTATGGTATATTCATTCATTCATTCATTTATTTTGTTCATTTGATCCATACAGCATGGGGTCTTCACCCCTCAGGATATAGAACACATCAAAATTGCAGAGTATAAAAATAACTTAAGGTAAAATAACTTAAGGTAGGAAAAACAAAATAAAGCTAGTGAATATGAAATAAGACATAAATAGCAGTAGAATGAGTCAGTGGATTTACATC
>Ga0123357_10013971_pt1 | contig 10456 bp, 3 predicted proteins | sample TergutEmb28metaG_FD_89873 | JGI IMG/M metagenome (GOLD analysis project Ga0123357, IMG submission 89873) | Embiratermes neotenicus P4 segment gut microbial communities from Petit-Saut dam, French Guiana - Emb289 P4 | ecosystem: Host-associated > Arthropoda: Insects > Digestive system > Gut ...
AAAAAATTCACGCATGCGCACTAAGGTTCAAGGTCGGCTCATGCAAGCGCGCTAGATTATAATCCATCAGGTGTTCGCATAAAAAAATACGGTCGGATACTTTTCTAACAGACCTCGTATGTTTGTCTATTTCTAGTGCTTTTCTTTTCTATGCCGTAACAATGTGCCGGCGACTTTCTTTTTTCCCTTAAACTACCTGAACATCATGCGGTATGTTTTGAAGACCTATTCCAGTTGTCCTTGAGGCGACCCCGCAAATTTGCGAAACCGCTCAGTACGAACCCGCGACGAGCAAGGAAAAACTGCAATAAGGTAAACAGAAAATTATCTACTTTTTGGCAATATCCTACGCATCTGAAATACAGGGATTAAGTAAAACCACGAATATCCTCAAGAAAACTACTCTCCGAACAAAATTTGAAGCTGGCACCTCCCGTATACACAGCCACAAGACGGTAACCGAGTACCAATACACTGCTCGGCGAAGTGCAGATGAACAGCTGACAATTTATTCCTGTAGTCAATATAACAGAACCCATTTAAACCCTGCTTCAGCGTGCTCATTCCAAAAGCAGCTAACATTCCATTCCTGTAGGGAAAACAACAATCCTACCCTGCGTGAGCTAATATGTCTCCATGTGTACCTTTAATTTTCTTACGGCGGGAAGTAATATCCAATAATCATGCCTCGAAAATCCAAGTTCAGGCAGAAATGTTTTCAGAAGCAAACATATCTAAAGCAAGATGAAGAGTATGAAGTGGAAGACATACGAGCACCCGTAACTTGCGAATATGACACAAAGTGGAGGTTTGCGCACGTGAGTGACAGTGAACTTCAAGTGCATTTTTGCATCTTTTGGCCCTCGTAAACGTTTCGTTTACCTTTAACTTCCCCGGCTTCATGAGTGGATCCAGAAAACGTAATGGCTTACACATATGTTATCAGCGAAAATACATGCACTTCTGTGTCTCAATCGGCTTCATTTTCAACGAACAGGAAGAGTATGCGAGGAAGATATGCTCGTGCATTGTTTCGGATGCACAAATTTTGGGTCACTGCCCCAAGAGCCAGGAAGGAGTCTATATTTATATGGACCAATTCAGATTCTTAAAAACCGTCGTACAGTCAAACAGGACGAGTCTTACAAGTACGAAAGGATGTGCAGTCAAGAGAATGGAAGAAGGTCCGGAAGCAAAGCTGCCCCACAGAGGAGTTGGAGTAGATGTTGCCAACGGGGATTATCAGAGGACGATAGCGATTCGCAGTTTAAAAGCATAGTCAAATGGACCAATAAAAACGTTCTTGAAGCTGCTGAACTGGACAATAAGAGTGAACCACTAGGTTTATAACGCCGCTCAGGAATTACAATATGCTTTTCATAGTCTTGCAACTGATTTATCGTTGCTTCATTCGTGCAGATGTTTCCACCTCTCGGGGCAATGTGGTTATTACACGTATACTCTCACCATCACTTAGTTATTCTAAACACCTCGTACCAACACAATGGAGAACTGAGTTACACACTGACAGCTACTAGTTACGGTTTTTGTATACAATGATTTATCCTAATGACCCAGTTACTTTAGATTTTCTCTCGTAATCACTCGACAAAGACAGACTTCCAACGGTATTAACACTTGTTATTCGTTAAAAATGAGTTAGCTGACTAGTCTATACTAATGTCCGTTTTCCATTCGCATAGCCAGAACTTAAAAATTCTACCAATTCGTAAACTCTGCTTGCGCGTGTGTGTCCAATGCATCATTCTATTTCTAAACTCAATAACCCGTACGGTACTATGCGGAGAAAAATGCAGCTTTCTTCTTGGGATGATACTTTTTGTCGTTAGTCTGTGGAGAGTTATACGATAGATTTCACACAGGGTGAAAGAACTGTTTGTCGTCTTGCCGCATATCTTGTCCCGGACTATGGAACAGGCCTCTTTGTAATCTTAAACTGACTACGGAATGATTTCAACTTTTCTAGCTTTCGGCCTGCTCATGCAAAGGTTAAATTTTTGTGTCAATTTTGTGCATTATTTTCAAGTTTACGTTTGTTGCCAAGGGTTGCATCATGTTAGTGCATTTCCTAACGCCTACGTAACATTCCCAGGGCGTAGGTAGACGATGTAAGTGTCACGAGACTATTCCAGAACACTCCAGCTTACGTGGCAGGGTTTTTTTAGATCAAACTAGTTCACTTCCTTTGTCTCAAGCCAGGATAGGCAGGCGAGTAGCGTCGCTTGACAGTTAGTTGATTACCAACACCGCGGTCGGCAAGACGCGTAAGGGCTTGTTTTCTTCAAGGGGAAGTTGCAGGCTTTCACAATACCTTATTCACCTCTAAGCACACGGCAGAAGTTACAGTGTTTGTTCATAGGGAACAAGTGATAATTTATAGTTCAATTTGCAAAGTTAGTTGAACATCAATTAAGAATTCGACTAGACGTGTACAGGCACATCTTCATGGGGGAGACGCCATCTTACAATGAGTGCAGTTTTCAAAGGGGAAACCATACTAGTGAAACATGTACATAGGGTACATTACAGTGCAACAATCATCAAGAATTGTGGTGTTAATACTGTCAGTAATTAATCACCAATTGGCTCAGAGTCTAACCAGACATGTAAATTGCATACTGCACGAGGCTGTTGCAACTTATACTGCACTCACACCACCGTCCCCTTCTTTCTGTTCCTTCATGCTCTTCCATGGTCTTCGCGGTGCAAAGAGAGAGTAAAAGAATCGAGTTCAAATCACATCTGGGCCTCCTTGTGCTATGCGAAACTCCTTCTTAGAAGATGGGTGGTGTAAAATTATGCAGGCTTACTAGCGTCTTTCCCCTGTAAACTAAACACGTTTAGAAAGAGGGTTAAGAATATAGTTACAAGGAAGGGAATTCAAGTGGAGATTGAGTGCAAATAAGCGAAGTGAAGTGCAGTGACGTGGAGTGAACTTATGTGATCTATGTGAAGTGATTTTATTTTGCAGTGGAATGAAGTGAAGTGAGTTATGGTGAAGTTCGTGGGGGCAGAAGTACCATGTACATTGGGGTGACCTTATAATGAGGGCACTTGATTGTATTGTGACTATTTCATTCGGGTGTATGTTGTACTGTGGTTGTTTTAACTTGGTCTGTAATGTGTGGGTGTTTTGGTAATATTTGTACTAGTGTTTACTGTGTTTTGTATTGTTTGTACTGTGTTTTTTTGTATTGTTTCGTTTATGTATATTTATTATTTGTATTGTCTGTACTAGTGTAAGGACTACTGCCACCGAGTGACAACTCAATTGTAGTAAATAAATAAATAAATAAGTAAATGAGTAAGTAATAATAATAATAATAATAATAATAGTCATGACATACCCGAAAGACATTACTGTTAATTATGTCATTCCCGCTGTATTATTCGAATTTACTTTTGGAGCTTAGCTGCTGATATGGTTTATTTTGTGGACACAATGACCTATTGCTGATTAGGGCTCGCATCCCTCCTCTTTCTCTTCGGGGCGGGGTTGGACCATGAGTTACGTATCATTCGCAGTATTTACAGCCATAAACTTAAGGGCGAAACTGAATTTACATTCGTACTTCCCACATTTATGGTCCCATTTGAATAAAATTTGGTATGTTATCTGTAAAGAGTGCTGTTAAGCATATGTGAGTTTCCTAAAATCGGCATTCTCATGGGCGTAAATAAAATTAAAACTACAAGAATATGAAAAAGTATGAGATTTTGAAAGTATATAACGCCTTGATAACATCTGTATACAGCGTTACCGTTAAGGAATACTCTATTTGCCGTATTGCCCTTCTGATTTGAGCGGTCCGACAGCCTAGACTTTTGTGTGCGAACGGTCAGTTTCAAGAATCGTGTTCTTTTCTATAACTGCATTACACAGTGTAATACTAACTCTTATCCAGCTGTCCCATGTGAACAGATCCTGTGAACTTGGTGCTGGAGGACAATTAACGTAAAACAGCTTCAGCTTAATGTATTTAGACGACTGTCAATTAATGATCATGGTACAAATAGAAGAGCAACAGAAATAAATTTTAATTTAACCGAAAATAAGGGTGGATGAGGAATGCAAAATATATTACCCCAGGCCACCGCTAGGTTCGCCAGAGATGTCACGTCGCCCTGGTCAAGCGGCGTTTTAAAATAACCCGCTCCTCCGTATTTTACCCATGCCCTCCCAAACGTTCACAGGTCATAAAAATCCAGTCGTGTGACGTTGTACAACTGTGAAGTAGCTTACACAGAAAATCGTTAAATCGCACCAGAAACTTTATCATGACGTCATATCACTGATACTTGTCTACGTATTCGAAACGTGCAGATTCGATTCGCGGCCCAGCATCTTGTTGTGGTAACTTGCGAAGTTCCCTGGTTCCTTGTAGGAAAATGCTAGAATGGTTCATTAAATAGCTGAAATTTATCAGTCACAATACTACACTCGAAGCCAAACCGGTGCAGTTGCGAAAGCGTCACTAAATAAAGTAGGGAACGAAGGTTAGCGGTATCACAGGAGAATTAAAAACAGCAGTTGTGTCATGGTCGTTAAACACCCTGTGACACAATTTACAAATTTTTTTATGCTCTGTGTTGCGTACGCTATCGGCAACCTGAACAAACTCACATAAGATGCAACTTTCTTCCAGTCCAGGTACCCAGCGTCAGTATACTCGAATATCGCCCTCAATACGTATGTCAAAACACTGCAGAATAATTCATGAGTCTCTGCTTCATAATCACAAAATAATCAAACAGTACGGATACCAAACAGTTTTTTCCGCATTAAAAATACTCCGATTAAACTATTTTAAAATATCATTCATAACGTAATTGTCAGCGGTCACATCCTGTCTGCTCGTTTGTCAACGTAGCCCACTCAACAGAATACCAACAGGCGACGCGGAGGAGCGACAGAAAATGACACCACAATTTACACATAAATTTCGGACTCTATAGGCAAGTAGAATTTCTGACTACAAGCACACGGTAACTGTGTCTCCCAAGGTACTTTCTCAGCTAGGAGACACTGAAGACGATCATGATGGCCCACAAACATAGTGCCAACTAACTGCTCGAGTTTGAAATCGGATACAACTCGAACCGAAGTTCAGAATTTTAAACTCTGGCTTCCATGACACTGGTGAGCTGCGAGTTATGAAAGAGTATGAGATTAAGAAATTACGACAACCAACAAGTTAGCAGCTTTGGAACTTACATTATAGCGCGGATATAAACTGGGCTTGGGAAAACATTAAAGAGAATATCAGAACTTCAGCTACAGAGAGTCTAGGTCTGTACGAATTGACGCAGCACAAACCATGGTCTGATGAAGGAAGTTTACGATTTTTCGACCAAAGGAAGTTGGCTAAATTGCAATGGTTACAGCATCCAAACCAAAGCAATGTAGACAATTTAAACAATGTAAGACATGAAGCTACAATACATGTCAGGAACAAAAAGAAGGAACATCTGAAATCTAAAATTGACGTACTTGGAACTAACTCACCTACCTACTCCTTGGAGCAGAGTCCGTCTTGAGAAGCTAACGGTTTTTAAGCTAGTTAAGAAATTTCCGCATTTTATGGAACCCGAAGGTTCATCACCGCATTCACAACTGCCCGCCACCTGTCCTTATCGTCAGCCAGCTCGATCCAGTCCATACACATCACACTTCCTGAAGATCCATCTTAATATTATCCTTCCATCTACGCCTGGCTCCCAAGTGGTCTCTTATCCTCGGGTTTCCCCACTAAAACCCTGTACACGCCGTTCCTCTCTCCCTTACGAGCTACATGCCCCGGCCATCTTTCTCGATTTTATCACCCGAACAATGTTGGGTGATTAAGCTCCTCATTATGCAGCTCTCTCCACTCCCTTGCCACCTCGTCCCTCTTAGGCCCAAATATTCTCCTCAACACCATATTCTCAAGCACGCCAAGCCTAGGTTCCTCCCTCAATATGAGCGACCGAGTTTCAAACCCATACAAAAGAAACGGCAAAATTATAGTTCTGTATATCTTAATATTTAAATTTCTGGGCAGCAAACACAACAAAGGATTCTGCCCCGAGTGATAGCAAGCATTCCCTGACTTCAATCAGCTCTTAATTTCTTCCCGAATAGAATTTTGATTTCTTAAGATTGTTCCCAAATATCTGAACTCTTCCACCCTTTCAAAGGAACTATTATCAGTTTTTATACTGAGCCTTCGTCCTGAATGCTGATCTCGAGACATGCTCATGTACTTAGTTTTATCAGCATTTACTTCTAGACTTGAAACTGACAGTAAGATAAAAAATATCAAGAGACTTGTATAGGGGCATCAACGACTTTAAGATGGGTTACCAGCTTTGAACTAATATACTGTAAAGGATGAGAAAAGTGATTGATGTACACACTCCCACAATATTTTGGCTAGGTACAGGAACACTTATCTCAGCTACTGGCTATAAACGGCGTTAATGATGTTAGGCAGACAGAAATACATATGGCAGAAACACCAGAGCCTGAGCCGAGTGCCTTTCAGGTTAAGACGCCTATTGAAAGTTAAAAAAGACACCATCACCAGGTACTGATCAAGTACCAGCAGAATTGACTAGAGCAGAGGCTGGAATAATTCGCTTTGAGATCCATAAACTTATTAACTCTACTTGGAATAAGGAGGAATTGCCTGAGGAGTGGAATTAGTAGGTCATTGTACCTATTTATAAGAAAGGTGATAAAACAGATTGTAGTAATTACAGAGGCATATCACTTTTGCCAACTACGTAAATAATTTTATCAAACACCCTGCTCTCAAGGTTAACTCCATATGCAGAGGAAAATACTCGGGATGGTAAGTGTGGGTTTCGACGCAACAGGTCCACTACTGATCATATACTTGGCATTCGTCAAATACTTTGAAAAAATGGGAATAAAATGAAGCAGTGTATCAGCTACTTATAGACCTAAAGTTTATGATTCAGCTAGGATGGAGGTCTTGCATAATATTCTAAGTTTCGTATCCCCTTGAAACTGGAAAGGCTAATAAAAATGTGTCCGGGCAGGCAAACATTTGTCTGATATGTTTCCTGTTATGAGTGGTTTAAAACAAGGACATGCTTTATCGTCGTTGCTTTTCAAGTTTGCTGTATAGTATGCCATCAGAAGGGTTCAGATAAACAAGTTGGCTTGAAATTAAATGGTGCACATCAGCTTCTGGTTTTGCTGATTATGTTAATAAATGGCTGAAAGCTTATATACTATAATAAAAATACAGAAGCTTTAGTAGGTGCTAGTAAGGAGACTGGACTGGAAGGAAGTGCAGATAAAACTAAGTACATGCCCACGTCTCGAGATCAGAATGCAGGACGAAGTTGATTGATAATAGCCCCTTTGGAAGGGTGGAAAAGTTTAAATATCTGGTAACAACCTTAACGAATAAAAACTCTATCCAGGAAGAAATAAAGAGCAGACTGAAATTAGGGATCGTTTGTTATCATTCGCTGCAAACTTCTGTCCTCCAGCTTGTTCCCCAAACATATAAAGATTAAAGCACATAAAACTATAATTTTGTCTGTTGTTTTGTATTGGCGTGAAACTTGGTCGCTCACATTGAGGGAGAAACGTAGGCTCAGGGGGTTTGATAATAGTCTGCTGAGGAGAATACTTAGGCCTAAGAGGAACGAGGTAATAAGGTAGTGGAGAAAAGTACACAATGAGCTCATTTATCTGTATGCCTCAATTCAATATTATTCGGGTGATCAAATCGAGAAGTGTGAGATGAGCTGGGCATGTAGCAAGAACGGGGAGAGGACAGGTGCGCACAGGGTTTTGGTGGGGAAACCTGAGGGAAAGAGACCACTTGGAAGACCCAGGCGTAGATAGGATAATATTAAGATGGATCTTCAGGAAGTGGGATGGAGCATGGACTGGATTAATATGGTTCAGGATAGGGACAGGTGGCGGGCACTTGTAAACGCGGTAATAAACCTTCGGGTACCATAATATGAGGAGAATTTCCCGACTAGCTGAGAAACGGTTGGCTTCCCACTTAGGACTCTGCTCCATGGAGAGAGTGAGTGGGTGAAAATTGAGGATGCCAGCCTAATGGGATAACCTTTTACCCTTTAAGATGAAGACAAGTTTCTTCCAACGGACAGTAACTGCTTACCCGGCGACAAAGCGTCATATAACAGGGCATCACAATTTTAAATTACACAGCTCTGAAGACCTCGAAACTCGTAAAGGTAGAGTCATAGCCACGAAGGTATGTGGGGTAGTAAAGGCATAGCTCACGTCAACACAGAGGTGAGTCGTCAGCTGCACACCCCGGCCGCTTTAACACTTGAGAATTCACTCCTGTACCCATCCGAAAGGAGGTTACGTGGGGACAAAGAGCCGGTCTTACACTTCGAGAAGTGAGATGTCACCTGCCCCTACCGGGAATTGAACCACATACTCTCGTTTATGCAGCTTCAAGCGTAGTCTTTTATAACAGTCCCTCTTCTTGCGTAGCACCGGGCAGTGAAAATGTTAATAACAAAGGACTTCGTATTTTATAGACTACCGTGAATAGTTTTCATTTAAAAACTAAACTAAACTCCGTGGCTTTAGTCCGCGAGCGAACCAAAAATACATTTAAAACGATTACAATAATGCGATTACCATATTTAAAATTCAATTACGGAAAATATAATTAAGAAATACCTTCGCGTATCACCGACTGAAAAGTGCTGCTCTATACCACCAACGGTATGCAGACTCCATACATTTCGTCGCTAGTCTAAAAATAATATATTGCGAGGAGGTAAGCATTCAGATCCACGGTTCACCTGTACAATGCCTCACAACAGTTCTATGTATGTATGTATGTATGTATGTTCTCACTCAACGCCAAATCCTGTAAAACTGGTGGCAGAAAGGGACGGGGACTACGAGTACTTTCTGGTGGTAGGAAAATTCTGGGCTATTCAAGCAGCAGCACAGGCCCGACCCTAACTATTAAGATATTGCATACTGTGACGCAAGCAGCTGACAATGATGTCACGCGGCGAGTGTTTGAGTGATTTCATAGTGTAGTTGCTGGAAGGGGCAGCCTCTTCACCACGAGTTTCATCGCAATCAGTTTCAATGAGAGCATTTAGTTTCTTTTATTTTTGTTTCTTTTTTGTCTTATTATCTTCCTCTGTCATTCCCATATTTATGTCGACTTCAACCAGCCCTCTGTGTTGATTTTATTTAAGCTGTTTTCCTTCCTTTATTCTCTTACATTTCCTGTCCATTTCCACTTCGCTTCCGTTTCTTGCTGGGGCTCAAACTTAACATTCCAAAAAGTATTATGTATGGAGGCCAAGGTACACATTAGACAGTAGTGCCAACTACAAACAGTTATGTACCTGGGTTTGTCCACTCCCTGACTGAATTAGATAAGCTGGTAATGTATGAACAGAATGCCGCAGGACTCCTATGTGTCTTACTACCTTCCGATATCCTTCCTTTATTATTTATTGGCACTAAATTTGGTTTCACAGGGCACAGATCGTCGGTGTATCAGAACACATGACTGTTAAGTGAATATTCATACCTGTAACATAATGGAGCATGGGAAAACATTTCGCAATTCGTGGCTTCATAATGTGTACTGTTCATCTACCGTTCATCTAGTGTCCATCTAGTAAGGTGCAGCGTAATTAAATCGTAGGGTAGAAAAGACACGTAACACGCTTACGGGAAATGAGAAATTAATTTACAACGTTGGTCGTAAATATCAAGGGACGAGACCACCTGTGGTGCATAAATGTTGGACTATAATATACGGGTAGGAGGTACTGAAGTGGAAGCCAGGGTTGCTTGCCTGTTACGCAGATTTCTGGCCAAATGGACCTACTCGTATTACTCTCAATAGGTGCACAGGTATTAGTCAATAACACAACAATTTATATTCTAAGGATGTTTAATAAATGATGATAGTTACTACATGTTTCGGTCTATTCCGGCCATCATCAGGTATTCATCCGAAAGTATGCTGCCTCACACAATAAACACTGAACGAACTAGACGACCCTGCGGTAATACGACACGTTAAACAGAGAATACAAATGACACTCAAAGTACCATATCAAACTACGGATACATAACCGACAGTGAAAAAACACAGTGCCAACAGTGCCAAGTGACAATTACCATACGGGATTGGACCCCTGTCACCGAACCACTAAAGACGACGCTAAAGAAGTGGAGCGCACAACCCCCCTAAAAGGAAGACATGTGCATGCACACAACCAAACGGACTGAACACAAAGATCACCATAGAAACAGAGGGTAGGAAGAACACACAAGCCATAGCTAAAGCTCTTCAGCATTAGACATCGAAAGAGGACAGACAAAAGCTGGAGACCCACATAGGAGAGCGGCGAGTAAACACCTACTCGAGCTTTGCACCCCAAGCTAGCGCAC
>Ga0123357_10013972_pt1 | contig 10456 bp, 4 predicted proteins | sample TergutEmb28metaG_FD_89873 | JGI IMG/M metagenome (GOLD analysis project Ga0123357, IMG submission 89873) | Embiratermes neotenicus P4 segment gut microbial communities from Petit-Saut dam, French Guiana - Emb289 P4 | ecosystem: Host-associated > Arthropoda: Insects > Digestive system > Gut ...
CAATGTACGACTTTCTTTGTTAAAAAAAGTGGTTTCCCGGATTAATCGTTTTCCCGCATTCATCGTTTGTTTTCTCCAACCCCTTGAAAAACGATAAATCGAGGTTCTACTGTATATATATATATATGTATAGTAATACCAACAAAATGCACACTAGTCGAATAGTTTTTACATATCATAACCTCCTACATGTTAAGGCCGCTCATGTGGCCATCTTCAGGGAAGCGATATAAAGGATAAAAAGTAAGAGATGATAAAGTTGGTAAAGTAACAACACCAATCAAAGATATAAAATAAGAATGATAAAATCATTGTTTAAAGTACATATGATAAGGTGTTACTAAAAGCGTGCCATTACTAAATGGATTTTAAACTACGACTTTATCATTGTCATTATATCTTGGACCGGTTTTGTCAATGCAGTAACTGAATTGTCTTCTAATTTTTATCCCTTGCACCGTGTTCCTGAGGATGGCCGCATGAACAGCCCAAACATGTAGGAGATTATGTTATGTAAAAACTATTCCACTAGTGTGCTTTTATTTGTATTACTATTATACTATATGATACGTATTCAATTAATGCACAGATTATGGATCATGTAATGTCACTATCATTATTTAAATCAATGAAGACAGTACAAGATACATTCAACATTTACAGATAAACTGCAGACCGCTTTATTTAAAGACCCAGTCCATACTGCGCTGTAAACACTTTTCATCTCGGTTATAAAAACCAATCAGTATATGCTGTAAGTGGTACAAGTCGCTGTTTGTTCTCAGATAAATACAAAACACATAAATACAGTGTGGGCAGAGCGTACAGTTGTTGAATGTTAAACTGGTGGTGCGTCACGTAACCAATAGGTTTTAAAAAATCAATATGCTGTGTATATATTTATACATATATATTTTTTTTTCTTGGGATAAGAATGGTGTGAGATTGTGTCCCTTAGTACCATGACTATTGTACCAACCCTAGATAACAGAGGAATATGGAGCCCTGGTTGAACAGAATCTGTCAGGGTGAAACTGAAACAATTGGAGATAAACCTGTCCCACTGTCAGTTTGTGCACTACAAATCCCACATGAATGGCCCTAGGAACAAATGAAGGCACAACAAAAAAGGCCATTATGTGCTTCTAATTTCTTACCTGCGCTAAAAATGTTACCATGTCAAATGTTAAATAATATAAATTTCTGATGTGTAAATGTTAAGTCTTATAAAGTGCCTGTAAAATAAGTGACTTCATTTTTTTATGTAAAATTTGGCTCCTTAGTTCAGTAATTTATCATACCATGTAAAATACATAACATTTGTAACTTAAAAATTACGTCTGTATATGAAGTCTATACATGTATATAAAAAGGCATGTCAAGTGAAAGCCCAAAGGCGCAAAAAAATCTAGACCCTACAGTGTGCAACTGTAAGAACAGGTATCACAGGTTGAAGCATGTACTGTGTGTGCTAGATATGGCAATATGTTGAAAAGTGACAAAGCTAAACTAAATTACTGGTACAAAATTGTGTTTCACTCGACCCACCTATGTATGTAACTGCTTGAGATTATGAATAACCATAATATAAAATATTGTTTATAAACTACGTACCGGCATTGCTTATTATTGTTTCCATTCCAGCATCCCCTCAACCACATTGTGTGCGTGTGTAATCATGAGTGAGTTGTCCAGTTCGTGGTCCAATCCTTCAAAAGAAGCATTATTAACTACAACATACCCTCAAAAATATTTTCCAAAATAAAAAAAAATTGGGAAAAACATGTGTATGTAGAATTACAGCTTACGAACATACGTGACAATGCTGGCCATTGTTAATTAAGAAAATTATAGGAATCCAATGAAATGTGAAGAACAAATATTCTATCAGATATTTCTAAAATCATAGAGTCTTCTATTTCTTAACCACACTGTTGGTTGGTCAACTAATATTTGATGCAGATATAGTTGGATTACTTCCATAAAGTCCTTGATGTTAGGTCCGCACACCTGGGCTGAAGTCGAAGAGTCACGAGCTGGAAGTCATATAACTTCTGCTCATGTAAAGGTAAATCAGTCTCATTACAGGCCTGGAGTGGCCCAGAGGGTTCCAGGAAGTTAAGGTACCGAGATTACATGACAGCAGCACAGGATGGTGGCAATGTTGTCAGCCTTACGCACCGGCCACCTTTACCCCCAGGAAATGCTCCTGGTATTCATTTCTGTTAGAGGCTGAGTCGACCCCAGGGCCATAGTGCGATCAGAAGGATTTTATGTCAATGAAAAATTCCAATGACGCCAGCTGGGATCGAACCAGTGACTAATGCAGGAGAGTGTAAGCTGAGGGTACATTACCAAAGAGCTGTTCTCACTGTCACTACAGTGAGAAGTTCTGTTGCTCATTTTATCTCATGTACTCTATACTTGTTTGCACAGTTATGATGCAAAATGGTAGGCCTTTATGGAACTAATCCTATTATAACTCCTACACACCAACACACACACACACACACACACACACACACACACACACACACACACACAAAAGCATGACTTGCTCAAATTTCCATGTTCGTTTCGATAAAATGCAGTAATGACTGGTAACATTCTTCATTACTACTAATAAACTTAGCTCTAATATGAAATGACAACAAAATAGCCTGTATATAAACAATAGGTGAAGGTATTAGTCAATAACACAATTTATATTCTAAAGATGTCTTAATAGAGGATGATAGTTACTACTAGATGGTGAGACCTCATCATCTGTGATATTATTGTTATAACAAACATCACAGATGATGAGATCTCACGAATGTGATATAACCACATCAATCCTATAAAGCACTGCCACCATACTTTCGGATGAATACCTGATGATGGCCGGAATAGGCCGAAACATGTAGTAACTATCATCCTCTATTAAACATCTTTAGAATATAAATTGTTGTGTTATTGACTAATACCTGCACCTATTGTTTACAGACACACAACGGGGATGGCTCATTTTAGAATTAGCCTGTATATACCAATATGTTTTTGTAAGAAATCCAAGATAAGATGGTTACTGATTCTTGATGCTACAACAGGTGGAAGTTTCCTCATCCTCCAGTTAAGCCAGTAGCCCACTATATGTGGAGTATCAGCCTGACTTTCATGGGTTGTTCCTCTGGAAATACATAACAAATACAAACTCTGTATGCCTTTTGAAACAGATTAAAGGAAATAAGGATTTCAATTTCCTAAGTCATACACACAAAGAAACACAAACCCTGATATGGGTACGGATGTGTCACTGGGTGAGTGGTTCCGGGAATTTTGAAGGATGATGAAGGATGAAGGGCTGCAGGCTAAAGCACGAGTCATGCTTTAGCCTGCATCCCGGACACCACTCCGGCCTAACCGTACCTAACCTCCAACATACAGCAAACCAAGAACGAAACAACCAGTTTGGTAATCAACATCATAGTCGCGAGCTCCTGATGATGGGCATAATAGTGCCCGAAACATGGTGAGCCTATAACAAGTACAATAAAATAAAAAGTGGCATCTAGTTGGTTTTTTATTCTTCAGTTAACTCTCAGATCTCTCATAATTCTGTCAGAAGAAGAGAATTCAGTCTCAAAAAACCCACAAAAGATTTTGATACTCTGTACCTTTGAAGACCCTCTGTCCCACGAGTCACACATAGGCATGATCTATGCCAGTGTCTCCACTGTGGTGCTATTGAAGATTCAAGTTCTGGGACATGGGATGAGTTTCTCCTGACATAAGAAAGGATTACAGTCCAGGACTACTTGACCCTGAAGACGAAGGCACCATTATCCTTTGAAACGTTGGGAACTTCTCACCCAATGACACACTGTCATATCCCAGGGTCACTAAATCTTCATGAAACACAACAGTGCCAATATGTGACAGCAACATGATCGCACCTTACAGTGAACGTAGTCCTCTCACCACAGCCATCTGGTGTACTGTCTGTATATTTTTTGACTGCATGAAAATTTGTTGCAACATGAAATGTCTCTGTAGCAACAAACAGCAAGGGCTGTTTAATTGTGTTACACAGATTCAATTCTTCCTTCACGGGGAACATCCATGGGTCCAGTATGACACCAAATCTAAAAGTAGGAAAGGAAATACATGGTTAAAATGACACAAAATGCTCCAGCACACGGATGAACAAATGTAATAACAGAATTTCACATTTATATATTTCAAAGCAACTTGCTTGAAACGACACTCTTGTCCAAGAGTGAGCAGAGCCGTAGCACCCCCAAAGGAATGTCCCATCATGGTTAGGTTTGTCAGATTTAGTCGCTCCTGAAAAAGAAATTTCCGTGTCATTATTCGAACAGTAGCTCACTAACTACCATATTTTCTGTACACACACTTTTACCCCTGGGAAGTACTGTATAAAGTTTGATGTGTCTAACTTTGAATTGTGCCATCCCCGTTGTGTGTATATGAACTAATAAGTGGGTATACAGTTGTGTTATTGACTACATACCCACTTATTATTTTGACGTGTCCAATGGCTGACAGGTGCATCAATATGCCTGCAAAGCAACTTACATTCCTGCAATCACTGGAGGGATAATGGTGGTTATCTCATGACTGACCCTTGCAGGAAGAGCAATAAAACTTCACTGTTAATTACACCTTCTGCCCAGAAGCATATGGTGATAATGAACTTATTTAAAATAAATCTGTTCTTCTAAAGGAATGTGCAGTAAACAGATGAATGATTTTGTAAAATGGTGGTTTGAAACTCAATTTCGGTTCAGATCAAATTCAATTCAGTTAAACCGGGCAAACAATATGTCCATGTACGTGGCAAGGGGAAGAACTACATATGTTAGAGAAGAATAAACACTATTTTTGTAGTCTAGGAAGCGTGTCATCCCCGCTGTGTGTATGAAACTAGGAAAATGGTATTTAGTCAAACACAACTGTGTCCCAATAGGTGTATTTAGTGACTATAATGGGCAACTACATGTTTTGGCCATACTAGCCATCTTCAGGTTGTCTTAGGAGAACTTAACTTAAGATCTTACTATAAGCATAGCGTGTGCACGTGGTGTACAGATCTCTACACCACGTGCGCGCACTATTCTTATAGTAAGATCTTAAGCTCTCCTAAGACAACCTGAAGAGGGTCAGTACAGGCTGAAACATGTAGTTGCCCATTATAATCACTAAATACACCTACTGGGACACAGTTGTGTTTGACTACATACCATTTTCCTACTATTTTTGTAGACATGTTGCCAAATGGCCTGATCTAGAAGCAGAGGCAAAGGTCATGGAAACAGTAAAATTTCTATGTTTACAAAAATGATAATTTTTGGAGTATGGCATGACTGTCTTTGTTGTGACAGCTTCTTGGTATTACAGCTGTATACAGAGGTGTGGACTGTGAAAAGGAGATAACTGTAGTCTTTCGAGAAATGTGGGATCAGTACTGCCATTTATTATACTGAAGATTCTGTACTTTTTCTAAAAAAAAATTAAAGTTTGGACAATAATAATAAGAATGATATGGGCTGAAATTTTAAGGAATTCTATGGCAAGTAGAAAGTTTATACAGCACTGCCATCTTGTCAGCTACAGAACTGTGAATAATATTTCTCTGCACCACTTATGAACAGCGAACAACTCTTCTTAGCACGTCTGTAAGCTCAGGCTTTACTACTGTGCCTGTCCAAGTATTTTTTTTTTCAGGTCAGACATTCCCGCTGTATCATTAAATAGTAATATAGGTATATAAATTGCAAAATGTATAGTCTAACACAACTGAATTGATAATTGTTATTAGGATTAATGGTGTATTTTACATTATTACTCCCAGCTACATCTTCAGGCTGAATTGTTATTTATTTAAGTGGGTGATATATACAGTTGGCAATATTGTTGTCGATTGCACGATCTTGTGTTACATTAAATACACATGTAACGCGAGATCTCGCAATTGGAAATATTGTTGTCGATTGCGAGATCTCGCATTACGTTAAATAAATATGTAATGTGAGATCTCACATTAAACAACAATATTGCCAACTGTATATATCACATTCTTAAGTAAAAAATACTTCAGTCTGAAGATGGCTTGAATAGATAGAGCCGAAACATGTAGCCAGAGGTAATAATATAAAATATAACATTAATCCTACTAATAATTATTAATTGAGTTGTGTTAGACTATATATTTTGCAATTTATGTACCTGTATTACTGTCCGAGTATTAATATCCGTGTTGTATATGAGTATTTCACTGACTCAGGACCACGGGTGAGGCATCCATGTAACGGGAGTCATATGTCACAAATGAAAAGCTTTTTTTCTTAATAACCTTGTATAGTCAGGCCCACATCAGCATTTCCCTCCACTCACATGCCTCTCATGAGGGAATCTTTCACAGCATGCCTGCAATGTACAGAAGGAATATGAACACCGACAAAAGTTAACACTTAAGGCCAAGCAATTGCTCGCAGTTCAGAAGGGGTATGTGACTGATGTGAGGTACAATGTGGCACTAATAGAACATTAGAAAACAATGGGTGTAACAAAGAGTGCTGGGTGTGAAAGAAATTATCAATCACAGACTTCATGCACGTGCACGCATTTGTACATGTGTATGGTGTATTTAAGAGTACGGTCAGTAGCTTCGACTGCACAGATCAAATGGTTAGACGTTTAGTGATTAGAGAATTGGGGGGGGATGTGAAAGAAAGCTGTTACAGCCTAATGTGAGGTACCATCCTGGGGTTTGCCTGAAGTAATTCAAGAAAACCATAAACCAAGCACCTCACTAATACAAATCAAAATTACTTCACTCAGTTTGCTGGCTTGCTCACTGTACATACTACACTAAGACTTTTGTGCTTAGTGTCAACTATTCTAAAACTATTAAAGTTTTAAACCTAAGCAATAAGCTAAAATTGGCACTGAAATCATACCTTGAACTGTGCAAGTTGAAAGTCTTTGCCGAGAGCATTCTTGACATATTTACCACTGTTTAGTTTCTCCAGTATGTCAACAACTCTCCTGCATTCTTGTACTCTCATTGCCACCTGTACGAACAGACATACCCATGAAGTATAACCACAAGTCACAAATAAATTTTAATTTTATGAAACTTACTCCAAAATTAATTCTTTACTGTTTTCCTTTAACATCAATTCTTATACCAGTGTTTCTGAAATGACTGTCTATGGACCACTGTCAATCTGTGGTTCAGTTCAGTGCCACACATTCCGGTTCATCTAATAATATAGTCCTTATTTCTTTTTTATGAGGGAGAATCAAAAAATAAAGGCAAAATACATGTAACGGCTTTACTAGAAGTAACTGTGAGCAATTTTACAATTTTACGTATCATTTTTCTACATAGTCCCCTTGCAACACAATGCATTTGTTATATTGTTCAATCAGTTTCTGTATTCCTGCGGAGAAGAAGCTTTTCAGCTGCTCTTGCGGTCTTGTGTGCGTAATGTTGATGGCTGACCAGAACGACCTTAATCAGTAACACGTGTTCGACCCTATTTAAACCTTTCCACCCACTCATAAACCTTTCGTTGACTTATGGTGCTCTGTCCATACTCAGCCAACATACGACGGTGAATTTCCATAGGTTTCACTCCTTCTGCCCAAAGGAACCGCACTACGCCACGTTGTTCTTCGATGGTGCAATCTTCCAAAGGAGCGTCCATTATTTCGCCTTCGTTGCTACCACTCGACTGAAGGCAGAGCACTGTACTGCACATGGCTGAACTCTTCAACATGCATTGTCAATACTGCACAATGCGCCACCTCCTCTCTGTCCCGGTTACCGTGTAATTTAAAAATTGCCTTTACTTTTTGATTCACCCTCATATCACTTCACTTCACTGAATCGAGCCTCCTCTACCAGTAGGCGTAGAGGGTTTAAAATGAACTTTCCATCACTTACAGTCTTGAGCTATAGCTGTTACTCCTTGCCAATGAATTTCTCTTTCCTTCAAAATCTTGTGTATCCCTTCTTCTGAACTCTGTCAGGTCTTCATTTGGGTCTCTTCCCTGTGTTCTAGCCTGCCAGGCCATTTTGGTGTATGTCTCATCCCCCATTTTACACCTAACCACCTAAGTTCTCCTAATTCTATCATTTGCTCAAGAGGAATTATTCCTAGTTCCATTCCTGTTGTTTTATTCCTGATCCTGCCTCTTTCAGTTTATTTTGTATCATAACTGGAAAATTACTGTTGTAAAGTTAGTTATTTTTCATTGTTTCTTTACCTTATTCAAAATTTTTAACCTTCAGGAGATCAATTTATATGGCCACTGCATCTTGCAATGGCCCAGGTTTTTCTGCTTTGCATGGGCATTTAAATAGCTTCCAAGTAAACACAAAGAGACCAGCATACGGTCTCGTAGGACAATAAAGGATAAGTGTGTTTTATATGGTAATGTTTTCAGCTGTAAAGGTAATACAGCATCAATGACAGAAGAATAGATGAGTAATTATTTAACATTCAAAAGTTCTCCTTTTTTCTCCCACTGCAACAGACACTAAAAAGGGTAAAATTTTAAGTTGTTTGTGTGCATGCCATGAAGGCATTAGGGGGAGTAGAGGGACAGCTCCACTCATTCTTAACCTTGGCAGCGTATGGAGGTTAGTTGTCATGTTCATGCAACAGATACTTTACCACTGGGAAGAGAACCCCAAGTATCCAATTAATAGGAGGGTGGGGGGGACTCAGAGCCCACCTGGATGTTTTGAAGAAGAGAAAAATCTCGTATCCCTACTGGTGATCAAACCGCAGACCATCCAGCCCACAGCCCAGTCAACATACCGACTGAGCCATCGCAGCTACAGCTGGTAACAGAAACATTTTGAAGTCTGACCATTTAGTTACAGCTGCCTTTTTCATTTATTCTAAGCCTGCTGTAGTACTAAGAACAAAAGGCAGGTCACATATTTTAGTTACAGTTTCTCACAGATAGCAACTTGCAGCACATTATTACTTACTTACTTACTCCATGGAGCAGAGTCCTTCCTGAGAAGCTAACCAGTTTTCAGCAAGTCAAGAAATTCCCCACATTTTATGGAACCTGAACGTTCATTACCGCATTCACAAGTGCCCGCCATCTGTCCCTATCCTGAACCAGCTTCATCCAGTCCATACTCCCACATTCTAATCCCTGAAGATCCAGCTTAATATTATCCTCCCATCTACGCCTGGGTTTTGAGCCCTCAGGTACGTTTTCCACAGGGGAACTGTAACTTGTTGGTATCCGAGGACTGGTACATTCTCCGTCCTCGATCGTTTGAGCAGCCGAACTTCGGTTATTGGGGTCTTGTGGCAGGATGAGTTATACAAGCAAGATACATTACCAAATAAAACAACAAATAAGTGTATTAACAAATCCAACAATGAAAAATAATACAACAATAACAAATGAAATGAAAAGGTTGCTTCCAACTTAAACTTCCCGCACGCACGCAGTCGACAATTCCCAGTACAAACATACACCTGTCGGCTCAACGTAAGTTCACAATAAGCACAGGTAAACAGCCGACTAGAGAAACAGTACAGCAAACAGTACTACATCGGCTCATGTAATCTTACATTACAATCACTTCAAATCCACAGCCAATCAGCAAACACATATAGCACCTAACGTATCAGTTAACTCAACGTTGCATTTGTCGTGCGTATAAAGAAATACAATCAATACATGATGCAACAAAAAACCAAACACATCTCTTTGACTCGCATAAACACACAAAATGATACTACTTACGGGGAAGTATGCTTGTACCAGCCCCTCCCGAAGTAGAGGCGAGGCAGACGTCGGGGTTCACAGTTAAACGTGACTAAAGCTCAATTTGGAAAAACAATGAGTGCCGAAACTAACTTTACCTGCACAAACCATGCCCCGATCATCTGCATAGCCCTTCTCAGAGAAAACAGCTGAAGAAGGAGTTTGCAGCTCCAGCCCTGCCCAGAGGGATCCCAGATGGTGGTTGCATAGAAAGCAGGAACATGAGTACGGAATCCAAAAATCAAAACTCAAAAGGAAAAGTCAGGGCACGCCCTTGCCTTTCACCTTTCCGCGAGGACAGCCAATGGTCAGACGATAGCCTCAGGAGAACTGTAAGGAGGGGAGCAAACCGGTCTTCCTTGCCGGAGGGCAAGGTAGAAGCCGACCCAGAAGTGGACGGCTCAGTTTCCTAAGTGGTCTCTTTCCCTCAGGTTTCCCCACCAAAACCCTGTATATGCCTCTCCTCTACACCATATGTTGCAACACATCATTAACCCCTTGACGCCTAATGACGACTATAGTGGTCGTACCGCACTGCTAACCTCTAAACGTTGCATTTTATATATTTATTCAACACATATAGGTACTGAATATTTTAAACATGGTATATACTCTCCGTTTTTTCCTCTTCAAAATGCAGTTTGTTTCA